>Ga0078894_10000616_pt1 | contig 25158 bp, 16 predicted proteins | sample LauGreSu1BDMLBSD_2_FD_67506 | JGI IMG/M metagenome (GOLD analysis project Ga0078894, IMG submission 67506) | Freshwater lake microbial communities from Lake Michigan, USA - Su13.BD.MLB.SD (version 4) (version 4) | ecosystem: Environmental > Aquatic > Freshwater > Lake | place: Lake Michigan... | reverse complement strand
TATTATAAATCATTTTATATACCCAGTAGATTTGTAATAAGTATTATATCAAATACCCCATTTGAAACAATTAAATCTATTCTAAAAAAATCGTATTTTATGAAAAATGTTCTCCCTACCAATCAATATATCTTGAATAGAAATATTAACTTTAATATTGAACCTCAAACCAAAATACAATATTTATTACAAAAAAAGATAGGCATTGTAACGAATTTATTAATGATTGGATTTCGTACATGTAATGATTTATCCGATGATAAGTATGTTTTGAATTTATTGAAAAAAATGATGAATGATTTGAGCGGACGATTAGCTATGTTGTTGCGTGAAGATAATGGGTTAACATATACATCCAATGCTACTACGAATTATTATGAAAATGTAGGTGATTTTATATTTTTCGCAGAAACGGATTATAAAAAATTAATAAAAAATGGAAGTTCCAAAGGCGTTTTGCCATTGATTATTGGTTTAATAAATGATTTATTGAAAAATGGTATTACGGAAAAAGAATTTGTATTAGCCAAAAATTCTAAAAAAGAAAAAATGAAACTGAATTTAGAAGATAACGATGTTCTCGCAGAACATAATGGAAAAGAGTTTTTATTATATGGAGATAAGAGAAAAATTATATCTTATTCAGATATTTATGAAAAACATTATAAAGATATTACCAAAGAACAAGTAAATACAGTTATACGTAAATATTTTAAACCGGAAAATATGAGCGTTTGTATTGTAGGAGAACAAATGCCGACTCAAAGTACGATAGAAAAAGAGTGTTCCAAAATAATAACGATATAAACATATAAAATTTGTTATATTTTATAATCCATTCATATATTATATAAGTAATATATGAATTATAGCGATATTTTAGGATATTTTACAGTAGGAATAGTATTTGTAGCTTGTGTTTATATCTATCTAGACAATTCGGATTTTAATTTAAAATGTATTGTATCAACAGTAGATGGAAATAAATATTGTGTAAGAGAACGTAGTAAAATACAACAAGCAGCGGATTTATTAGCTACTGTAACTGAAAAATGTAAAAAATTAGTTGACTATGTCGGAAATAAATATCCCGATCAAGACAATGTAAAGCGATTAGTCAAAGGATTTAAACCACAAAAAATAATGGAAACATTACCAACTAGTAGTTATACTGCATATAGTGAGAACAAAGGCGAAAAATTGGCATTTTGTTTAAATGTGAAAAAGAAAGATAATAATAATTTGATTGATGAGAACACATTAACATTTGTAGCGATACATGAATTATCACATATTGCGACAAAATCGATCGGTCATAAAACAGAATTTTGGGATAATTTCAAATTTTTATTGGAAAATGCCAAAGAAGCCGGCATTCATAATCCAGAAGATTATAAAAAATCACCCAAGGAATATTGTGGAATGAAAATACACGACAATCCATATTATGATGCGTAAATCCAGGGAACCTACGGTTCCCTCGGACGCTCCCTCCCTTTTTAAGGAAACAAAATATAGAAAATTAAAGTTCCCTCGGACGCTCCCTCCCTTTATACATTTGATATGAAATTCTTTTCATATTTAATAATACTATTTTCTAATCCATCCAAATTTAAATTCATAGATCTTAATTTACCATTATCACCACAATAATTATGCGACAAATCAATATTTTCGATAACAATTTGAGAAGTCGGTATTATTAATTTTGCAACATCTGATAATAAATATTTTCGGTCATAACAAATATTCAATGTTTTTTCTAATAAATCTGGTTTATCGCAATTATCAATATAATATTTTACAATTTTAACAAAATCATCTTTATAAACAAAATCAAAATATTTATCATTACTAATTGTAACATTTGAATTATTTTGTTTCGCATTAAAACATAATTTTATAAATCTATCAGGTTCTTCTAATTCATGAAATAAATTAAATATGCGAAAATTATACATTTGTTTATAATACAATGAACGCGAATGAATAACATATTTTGAAAATCCATAAAAATCATTAGGTATAGTAAATATATCTTCTTCTTTTCTATTCATAATATCTGTAATTCTATCATAAAAAGCGCCTGAATCCAAATTAATTATCATTTTAAATTTATTTTCAAATTTTAAAATATTTTCCATCATTCGTACATTTTTATAAAATACATCATAATCGTCCGTTTTTGTTCTTCTTCCGCCAATGATTGCAGTATGAATTAATATATCAAAGTTCTCGTGATTATTTAAAAACGATTCAATAGAAGAAATGTCTAATATATCTAATTCTGAATGTGATGGATTTATTATTTCATAATAATCAGATAAACTATTTTTTATAATAGTTGCAATATTACCTTTTCCACCAGTAATTAATATCTTCATATAATGATTATATACATATTTAATTATATGATTTTATAAATAATATATAAATAATATATAAATATCATAATATTATTTACAATAATGAAATTTAAAAATGTATTAATTTATCCATGTGATAAGTGTAGATATAATTATTGTTCTGGTGGAATTACATGCTCGTTTGAAATGGCAAGAATATTAAGTAATTATTTCCCCAATGTTTTAATATTTAATGTACTTCCCATAGGCAACGCTATATATAATAAATTCTTTTCAGAAATAATAATAATTTCAGATGATTTGAACCAAGAATATAATATTGAAAATACATTAGTTATATATGGAGAAGGTGTCCAATATAACCCATTAAATTCAAAATACATAGTAAGATGGATATTAGGACCGGTTGGAATAAATTGCGGAAAAGAAGTATATTTAACTTGGGGCAAACATGATTTAGTTTATCATTTTAATAATGACATCAATATGAATAATAAATTAGTACATAAATTATTATCATACATTCATATAAATCCAAGTTTAACTAATAATAATAAAAATAGATCTGGCACATGTTTTGCAATTAGAAAAGGAAAAAAATATAATACAAATTTAATACCTATTCACCCAGATGATTCATTTTATATTCATGATTCAACAAGTCAATCGGATTTAATAGATATATTTAACTCAAAAGTATGTTTTATTTCATATGATCCATTAACATTTTTTAATATAATGGCTGCAATGTGCGGTTGTATATCAATTGTTTATAAATCAGATAAATTGACAAAAGAAGAATGGTATAAAACAACAGCAATTTATAGATATTTAAAAGATAAAAATGAGCCATTATATGGAATAGCATACGGTTCAGAAGAAATCGATTTTGCCATGAATACTATACATTTAGTTAAAGACCAATGGACTAATTTTCAAAAATATGTAATAGAAAATTCAATAATTCCTTTTGTAAAAGACATGGAAAATATTGATATTTTGGAAAATACTGTATTTAATAATTACATAAATAAATAAATATATTTATACAAATATATATAAATATATATATTATACATAATATACATAATATATTATGGAGAAGAAAATATGGTACGCGCCCAATAAAAAGGAAGCTTACGGGGATAAAGAAATTCAAGCAGTTATTGATTGTTTAAATGATGGTTGGTTAGCAGGATTTGGTCCAAGAACAATAGAATTTGAAAAAAAAGTATCACATGAATTTGGAAAAAAATACGGTCTTTTTGTAAATAGTGGTTCATCTGCCATATTATTGGGGTTAAAAGCATTAGATTTAAAACCCAATGATGAAATAATTACTCCTGCATGTACTTTTTCTACTACGATTGCTCCTATTATTCAATGTGGACTTACACCAATATTTTGCGATGTTGAGATAGGTACATATGTACCAACTGTAGAAAAAATTTGTGAAAAGATTACTGATAAAACAAAGGTTATTATGTTACCTAATTTGATTGGTTCAAAACCCGATTGGAAAAAAATTCGCGAATCCGTACCATCACATATTCTTTTATTTGAAGATTCAGCAGATACGATTACAAATACCATAGAAACAGATATAGCTATTACTAGTTTTTATTCGAGCCATTTAATTACTGCAGCAGGTTCGGGGGGAATGCTTATGGTAAATGATGACAAATTATTAAAAAAAGCAACAATGTATCGTGATTGGGGAAGAATCGGTGATAACTCGGAAGATATTGTTACACGTTTTGAATATAGTATTGATGGCATACCATATGATTATAAATTTTTATATGGAGCAGTTGGTTATAATATGAAATCGTCAGAAATGAATGCGGCTTTTGGATTAGTACAATTATCAAGAATAGAAGAAATACGAGAAAAACGAAAAACCGTATTTAATCGATATTTAGAAAACTTAAAGGATGTAACCGAATTAGTAATGCCAGTAAACACATTTGATAGTGATTGGTTGGCTATACCATTTATGACAAGCAGACGGTTAGAATTATTAACATTTTTAGAAGCAAATAATATTCAAACCCGTGTATGTTTTGCCGGAAATGTAACACGTCATCCAGTATATCGTGAATATTTAGAAGAATTCCCAAATTCAGATAGAATTATGGCAGAAGGATTTTTATTAGGCGCGCATCATGGAATGACTGTTGACGATGTAGATTATGTATGTAATAAAATGAAAGAATTTTTTGATAAACTAATAATGTAATAAAAATAGTTAGATATATATTGTATTATATATACAATATAATATAAATGTTACGAGTATCTATAATTGGAACCGGTCAAATTGGGTTTGATTTGCTACACAAATTATTAAAATTAGAATTTGTAGAATTTATAGCATTTGTAGGTAGAAGAGAAAGTACAAAACAATTACCAAAAAATGTTTATTACAGTGATAAAAGTATAGAATATTTTATAGAAAATCCCAATTGTTGCGATGTAGTCTTTGATTGCACTGATGCTTATTCTGCAATTATAAATTATAAAGTATTTGAAGCACAAGGAATTCGAGTAATTGACCTCACCCCGTCAAATATAGGAGAACAATATATACCAAATATTACAGGAATAACCAGTAATAATATTAATATGGTTACCTGTGGCGGTCAGGTTTGTTTACCCTTATTGAATTATTTAAATAATAAAATAACATTTCATTCAAATCATAATATATTATATGCAGAAGTGGTTACGCAAGTAAATTCAGAAAGCGTCGGAATGGCAACCAGAATAAATATAGATAAATATATCGAAACCACTGAAAATGCTATACGCAAATTTATAAATGTGCCAAGATGTAAAGTAATTTTGAATGTTAATCCAAATATATATTCAAGTATGAAAACAACAATTTATTTAAAAATAAATAATCCCGAAAATATTAGTGAAAATGAGTTTGATTTTAACGATTTTGATGATTTTATTTTATCTATTAGAGAATATATAAAAAATTATAGCGCAGAAAAACCAACATGGCTAACTAAGGATATATTAATGATACATGTTAAAGTTACTGGGTCAAGCGATATTATTTCAATGTATCACGGAAATTTAGACATTATAAATTGCGCCAGTATTCACGCATTAAAACAAATAAAAATATAAATTAAAATAATTTAAATATTAATTATTTTAATTATTAAGAATATGCAGAAAGTAAGTGATATAATTAGTTCATTTTTAATTGAAAAGGGAATAACCACAGTATTTGGAATTATTGGTTCTGCAAATTCAAATATATATGATTCATTTAGTAATAATAATATCAAGATTATAAACGTACATAACGAACAAAGTGCAGTTATTGCAGCAGGGGCATATTATAGAACTACAAATAAACTGGCAGTTGCATTAGTAACTGCTGGCGGAGGTGCAACAAATTCAGTAACTGGTATAGTAAGTTTATGGGCTGATTCAATACCTACTATAATTTTGTCAGGTCAGGAGTCTTCTTCGTACGTTATAGATCACGCAGACCGAAGAATGTTTGGAACACAAGGGTTTGACTTCCCCCATATGGTTTCAAAAACAACAAAATATGCAAAAACTATATTAGATGCAACAAATATTCAAGATGAATTAGAAAAAGCATATTCAATTGCATTAGATGGTCGCAAAGGACCGATTTTATTAGATTTACCATTTGATATTCAAACAAAAAATATAGTTTTTCGTGAATGGAATGCTTATATACCAAAAGTTATAAGTGATGAAACTGTTTCTTCAAATATAAATGAACTAATACAAAATTCAAAAAGACCAGTTATATTAGCAGGTCATGGTGTAAAATTATCCGATTCAGTTGAGTTATTTAAAGATAAAATTAATAATATACAAGTTCCAGTTCTTTTAACATGGTCTGGCATTGATATTTTAAGCAACAATCATCCTTTGTATTTTGGAAGACCCGGCATTTACGGACAACGTTGTGCTAATTTTATTTTACAAAAATGCGACTTATTAATAGTATTAGGAAGTAGAATGACACTACCTCAATCTGGATATGATTTTAAAGAATTTGCAAGAGAAGCAAAGGTAATAATGGTAGATGTAGACCCAATAGAATCTAAAAGTTTCGTTGATTTATTTATTCATTCAGATTGTAAAGAATTTCTTAAAAATTTGAATGTAACATATAGTAACAATCATTGGTTAGACGAATGCTTACGTATTTCAAAAGAATTTCCGTTTATAGAAGACATGCATAAAGATGACATTTTCCCAAATTCATATAAAATGATTGATAAAATATCTGATTATTTAAAACCAGATCAAATAATTGTAACAGATATGGGAACTGCTTTATTATCAGGCCATCAAGCAATGCGTTTAAAAGATGGAAACACTATGTTTTCATCTTATGGTCTAGGGGAAATGGGATATGGTCTTCCAGCAGCATTAGGTGCTTCATTTTCGTCTCCTAATCGAGAGGTATTATGTTTAAATTGCGACGGGGGCATGATGATGAATTTACAAGAATTGCAAACAATTATACAACATAATTTAAAAATAAAGATTATTATTTTTAATAATGATGGTTATTTAATGATAAAACATACACAAAAAATGTTATTCAATGGGGTTTATAATTCAGTGAATTCAAATACAGGCGTTGTTTTGCCAGATTATATGAAAGTTGCTGATGCATTCGGATATACGAAATTTCAAATTAAATCCTGGGATGATTTCAATGAATATTTCCATCAATTTATGAATTGTGATAATCCGTCTATATGTGAAATATTTATGCCACCAGAACAAGAATTTATACCAAAAGTGAAAGGTGTAAAAACAAATAATTCGATATTTGCACCACCATTAGAAGAAATGTCGCCACTGCTGGATTATGAAACTATTAAAAGAATAATGAATGAAAATATTTCTAAGAAGTCTGAGATGATTGTAAGGATTTAGCCAATACATATATAAAATCTTCTTGCCCTGAAATTATATCTTGTTTTCCAATTTCATTAATAAGTTCTATATATGAAACATTATATTTCGCTGACGCAATTAAAATATGTTTTTCAAAACCACTAAATAATTTATATTTTGATGTTAATATATTAATCGGTTTACATATAGGAGTTGGTATTTCAAATTTATCACAAAATTCTAATATTTTATCCTTATTCAAAGATTCTGATTCGTGTAAAAATGCCATAACTTCTAATGGTGTATTCCCTGCACCAGCACCAAACCCACGCAGCGTAACATCTATAATAGTTGCCCCATTTTCAATTGCAGCCAAGGAATTTGCAACTGCTAAATGTAAATTATTATGTCCGTGAAATCCAATAGGAATCCCTAATGTTAATAATAATTTAATTCTTTCAGAAACATCATTTGGTTTATAAGATCCAGAGGAATCCATTATTATAATAGCTTTTGCACCATACGATTTCATTTTGTTCGCTTCATTATATAATGTTTCTAACGAACAACTGGCAGACATCATTAAAACCCCATAAACCGTTTTTCCTTTTTCAGATAAGTATTCTATATGTGTTTTTGATAAAGATGCTTCCGTACAATAACAAGCTATCCTAAAAATGTCTACCCCTAACTCTATTGCCATATTAATATCTTTATTTATAGTAGCTAACCCGGGAATAATATGAATAGACAATTTTGTATTTTTTAAATGTTTTTTTGCAATTGTAATCATTTCATAATCAGATAGCAAAGATTCCCCTATCAATATTGATGAAGCGCCAATACCATTTCCGTGTCCGACTTCTATTACTTCTATTCCGGCATTTTCTGCAAATATACAGTATTCTTCTATCATTTCTTTGGTTAATTTATGTGAAATCGCATGGGAACCATCCCTTAATGTTAGATCGTGATACATATAATTACTATAATATAATATACTTTTATTTATTTTATATAAAATAATATATTTATAATATAAAATGTTCTCCTATATATTACTTGCTTCTATTTTGCCTCTTTCATATGCAACCAATATTATCTATGTATTAGCCTATTCATGGACTCCGGGGTTTTGTTTCACGAATAATCCCAGTTATCCGGGTTGTTTAGCACCTAAACCTTATTGGCAAGAAAATTTTACATTACATGGATTATGGGCTCAATACGATACCACCGGTTATCCTTCCTATTGTTCTACTGAAAGTTTTGACCCGAATATACCTATTGAAATTGGATGGGATACGATGACTACTTATTACCCTGATGTAAAATATAGCGAAACCGACCCAGATTATGATAGTTTTTGGGAACATGAATGGGATAAACACGGTACTTGTTCAGAACTATCCCAATATGATTATTTCCAACAAGCCATTGAATTAGTGGAAACATATGAGACTCCTTCAATCTTACATCAATATATAAATACTACGAATTCTTTGAAAGCTGTTACATTGCGAAGTTCATTTGGTGGACCTACCTATTCCGCATTACAATGTAGTAGTTCTAATATTCTTACTGGGGTTTATACCTGTTGGTCTCATTCACCGGTTTTACAAATAGAATGTCCGACATCCGTACAAAAAGAAGATACATGTAGTTCTCCATATTTGACTGTAGTTTCGTTGGAATAAAAAAATGTATTATTATACACATTTTTTTATTTATGTTTGTAAGATTTTTTTATATTCGCACGGTTTTTTCGCGTTTTATACGGTTTGTGCTTTTTATCTTTTTTGTGTGTTTTATGATGTTTGTTATTAATGATTTTTTTATTTTTTTTATGTGTTTTTCCACCTCTTCTTTGATTATTTATTTCTTCTTGTAATTTTTTAGCAAGTTCTGCATCTGCTTTTAATTGTTCTTGTCTCAATCGATCATGTACTTCTTGTTGTAATTTTGTAGCAAGTTCTTCATCTGCTTTTAATTGTTCTTGTATCAATCGTTCGGCTTCTTCTTGTTGTAATTTTGTAGCAAGTTCTGCATCTGCTTTTATCCATTCGTCGTAATTTTTCATGTTTGGATCATCTGTAAATATTACATCTTTATATCTATCGTCGCCTCGTCTAATATCATCATCACCTATGTTTGCTTCATTAATCTTAGGTTGATCGATCTTAGGGGTAACGTTTTTAAAATTGACTTGTTTAATGTTAACGGGGCGTTTTGGGTTAAGTTCTGTATCAATAAAAACATCTAGTAGGGTATTCACAATTTCTTCATATGATTTCGGTTTAGCTTTCTTTTTAACTGGAATAGCTGGTGGATTAACTGGTGGAATAACTGGTGGAATAACTGGTGGAATAGCTGGTGGAATAGCTGGTGGAATAGCTGGTGGAATAACTGGGTTATCAATTATTTGATTTTTTTTACTATCTTCTATTATACGGTCTAATGCACTTATTGCTTTTTTAATATTGCCATGCACTCGTTTAAGCGTATTACATATTTCTTCTTTTGTAAAATGTGTGTTATATTGGGGGTTATTTACAATAAAATTGTTGCATACTTCTTCCTCTGTCATTACTTTTTCAACTGGAGGAGGAGGAAGAGCATTTACTCTTATAACATTCAATAAATTATCAGGAGGAAAAGGAAGTGGTTTTTCTCTCATGCTATTCACTATGTCCGTATATTTGAAGGGTGCGTTCTTCATTAGATTAGTTATATCCTGGCAATGCGCTATAATTGATTTCAAAATATCTTCAGAATTCTTCATTATTTTACTTAGTGTTTTTCCTTGAACGTAATGCGATTCGTCAAAATTATAAATTATTGGGGTATCAATTGTTGGCAATCCTCCATTTGTTGGTCTAATAAAAACTCCTTGCGATTGTAAATCCTGATAGATCTCTGCATCCATATTAAATATTTTATTTTCTGTTATTAAAATTATTAAACCATTCGGCAATAAATCGCTAAAATTAAAATATTTTAATAAAAGCGAACCGTCTATATAATCATTGGTGCCACCACTACCAGTCGACATTATTATTTGTTTTTCGGTTTTATAATTTGCTAACTCACCTGCATTATTTCTCATAACAATATTGTTATTGGCATCACCTGCGTATTTATTTAACTGGTCTATATTCATATTACGTAATTCAAGTATCCTGTCATATTGAGGCGGAACTACATGTCCGTACAATATTTTTATAATATTACCGTAAAATTCACAAACATCTATTTTCAATACATGAGCTAATGATAATATGAAGCACCGATTGTTATACATTTCACCATTTGGAAATTGAATAGATGCTCCATAATCTTTATATTCCAAGTCTGTTTTCAAATCGTTTGATTTACCACTGTAGAAATGAATATAACCTTTTGTTCCAGAATGTGTTTTACAATTCCCTTGTACGTTTGTATTAAAAAAATAATTAAGTGCGAAGTCATCCTCTTTTACTACGGGTTCAATATTTTGTTTTTCAGTTTCAATATTTTTTTTAAATTTGGGTGATTCCGGTGGTGAATCAGGTATTAATGGTGGAGGCATAACTATATATTATTGTTATATTATATTTTTAATTGCAATAAAATATATCTAAACCAATGAATAATATAAACAACACCACTACATTCAATTATTAATCATTTTAAATTTACTTTTACTAAAATAGAATCATAATATATAAAATTGTGTTATGTAACAAATATGTTTGGTTATATTTTATTTTTCCAGTGGTTTTGTATAAAACTCGATTTGCTTATAAATTACATATTTGTCTTGTAATTCATATAAAATATATTGTAATATTTTCAATTCAAATTCTTCATCTGTTTCATCTAATAAACGAACACTATTACGATTCATACATGCTATATGTGTAATATCACAATTTTTTAAAGTAGTACTCATATTTTGCAGATTATCACATTTTTTAAAATTATCTCCAAAATCGTGTGATAACTTTTGTTGTCTGTTTTCATATTTATCTATTGTAAACCAATTATGGTCTTCATCACCATATGTGTTAAAGTCCAATGGATAAAATTTATCTATTGTCCTATCATAATATTTGACAAAATATTTCATTAATAAAGGCGTAATTTCATATGGGTTTACTTCTCGAAAACAAGTAAACCCACCAAGTAAAGCTAATTCGCCATTATTACCAAAATTTATCCGTTTCAAATCAAAATATATTTTCTTTTTATACGTTTCTCCTTTTTTCAAATCTAATTCATGGAAGAATTCAAAATATTTATTGATTTTTTCTACCAATATGTTTATTTTTGTTTGATTACTCGTTGTTTTGATAATATTATTATTAATCAATTTAATATTACTAATGCAATTGCTTATTTTTTCTGTTTCAATATTAAACTGTCTTTTTATGTTTACTATATCATTATAAATTTCACTATTATTTTCTAATATATGTTGGTTTAATTCATTTACTGTTTCTTCAAATTTCAAATTTTTATGATCGTTATTTTCAATAAGCGTATTGATAACAGCACTATTTAATTCTATTTGTTTTTTCTGTTTTGTCAAATAATCCAATAATTGTAATATTATTTTAGTTATAAATATACCAAATAATATTACCATACCCGTGCGCCATATATATCTAATAAAATAATAGATGTTATATCCATTTTGAGAAATTGTTATCATTAATTCGGCTTCCATTATTGTTTTACCATTCAATAATAACATATTCATAAATTCAATTTTTTTATTCTTAATTTTGTTCCTGTTCGTTTACTTCTTTAACAGGGGTCGTTGTAAGGCTTTCTATATTTATATCTACCATTTCAATTTGATTGGTTAACTTTTTCAATTTATCTGGATCTACACCATTATATTGTATTTTACCTTTCAAATACGCAGAGTAAAATATGTTTTGTTCGGTGTTTACTGTAACATATACGTCCCCCAATTTAGATGTCATAAATAATATATTCGTTATAATAGTAGTAGTCGTTTGATTACCGAGTGAATAATTATATACAACTACCCCACTAATAACAGAATTTATTACGAACATTCCCATTGCCACATATGCCGTTTTTTGATAATATTTATCAAATAATAATATATTATTACGTTTTTCGAGAGGTAAATGTTCTAATTCTTTACCAACCGATTCATTATCCGTAGCAATCGTTTTGTTTACATCTAGATATGTAATCAATTTGTTTTCACGTTTTACTTCAAAATAATACATAGCAATAAATACAAATAAGGTTGCAAAATTAAAGAAAAGTCCAGTTGTATATAAATTGGAATCGGGATTCATATTTTCAGTCATAGTACATAAATTACCATCACCACAATTTTGTGGAACAAATAAAATCAACAATGAAGATACTAAAACGCGGTATAATTCTAACGCAACTGAAATGGTAACATTTATTTTTTGGTTATTATCTTGGTTGGCAGTAAAATCTTTTACATTTTCTATAATAGATTTACGTACAATTTTTGATGGTTGATTTTCCATTTATACTAAATACGCATAAAATATAATAAAGGATACTTCAAAATATGCTATGTAATATAAATTTTTATTTGATTTCTATTTTATCTTCGCAATGGCTCCATTCAAAATCCGCAAAAATATAATCCAACCCATCTTCATTATTGGGGTTAATTGCCAAATAATATTCCCAATTTGTTACAATGCCGTCTCCATCTGTATCGGCCAATTCTTCAAATCCATCTAACCACGGTAATGTCGCAGGTAAAGCGGCATCATTTGCATCATGTCCCGTACATGTATATGCTTCCGTCCAATATTTATTTTGGTTTTCTTCCAAAGAAAAATAGGAGAAAGAATACCAAGTTTCGTCTGAACCATCTACCACCGGCCACCTATAAATTTGTGAACCACCATAATCCACATATGCATTCACCCGTTTTGCTGATAATAAACGTTCTATCGTTGGATGTATTACCCAAAATAATATATCGATCGGCGACGATGACTCCAACATTTCACCTTCAATGGATGACATAGTACTTAACATATACACCATATCTATGATAAATTCTTCCGGAAATATTTTATTGAAAACCATTTGACTATGACCGGACAAAATACAATCATATACATTCTCCCAATCAGTGGTTCCATTGACTAATGCCTCCACCTGACATTTACAATCATCGGGGGATGAGTTTTCATCACAATTATCGGGGCATACTAATAAATTCGGTGTTCCATCTCTGGAACACATATGGGATCGCCATAACGATTTATATACATGGAAATATTCCCCCATTACCATATTTTCCAACATGGTTCGTCGAGCACCTTTGGTACCCCACGCCCATTCTTCCATACTATATCCATGCGACATGATTTCATCGGCTGTCATTTCTGCGTCTAATAAATCAGACCAGGTATCAGTAAAATTTTTATATGTTTCTATACAATCTCCACCCATCCCACCTAATTGTACGTGCACAGTTCCGTGTCCGTCATTCGGTGATAATATTTGGAAATCCGATAAAGTAGTCACGTTTAATATTTCAAAATGGGTTTGGCAATTCGGAATTCGCTTATTGGTCGGTTCAACGCCACATACATCAAATAAATGTCGCACCGCATATTCATCATTATTATTATTCCAATAAGATCTTATATATCCATACGAATTGGGTTCTACAATAGATTCATTCGTTATTTTTGGCATTTTGACAAAAGCGAATTTGGAATCTTGGACGTGCCCGTTTTCATCCGTACTACCAAACCAATTATCGTTTAAAAATGGGGTTATTTCTAAAAAATAGGAGGGTGTTTCACCTGCATCAGTTATTTCTTGGCCTTCAATCGTAAAATCCCAGTATGGTAACGTAACGGATGGATCAATGGAACGCAATGCAGCTTCAAACGTTTGGGTAATCGCAAAATGATGTGTGAAAAACCCGCTTCCCTCATGGAATTGGTCGCATTTAATATCATTCGATGCCAACGCATGTTCTTCTACCAATTCGTTTATACCAGTAAACTTTTCTCCATATTTGGCGCGTCCTTCATCGGTGGTATATTTCCATATTTTAGATGCGGCGTGTAAAAAATTATGGCGGTCTTCATCCGTCAATTGGCGTAATTCCCGTTTTACATATTTTACTATCACTGGTATGGTTTGGGAAATAATCGTTTCATTCTTAGTATTTATTCCACTCAATAATAATACATATTTGCCGGTATTTGTAAATACTTTCTCAATTGAATTACCCCATACGTCTTCTTCATCTTCTTGACTCCATTTCCATACGATTTCGCCAGCTATATTATTATCTTCATTTATTGAAAAAACAGTCGTTTTATATGGTTCTGCTAAATGTTTATCTACTAACCATTCGTAGTTCGCGCCTACATATTGCCCGTATTCATTGGTGGCGGTTATATTTATTTTATCGGTATATGTGTATGATGACGATGTGGATGTATATTTATTAGCGGAACTGGCAATAGAACTTTTCGCCGCATTTTTGTACGTTAACATCGTATATAGAGTGATTGACAATGCCGAAATAAAAATAGAAATGATAAAACATATAGCGAACCCACGTCTATTCCATTTTTTATGTATTATCGGCAACTCCTCAGCATATGTAACTTCATCCAAAAAATCTACGGCAGTTTCATAATCATCCAATGACGTATTGTATATACGGTTTATTTCATTTGTATATTTTATATCTTTAATTGGTTCATAACCTTCATATTTTTTTATTAACATTTGTAATCTATATAATATAGGATGATAATTTTATATAGATTTAAAAAAATATTTTCTACATTCTTATTCCGCGATCTTATTTTTCATAGTTAATTATGATTATAACTCAGTAAACTACTTACTATATTGATAAAATCCAAATAATAATCCAAAGATGCGGTGACGAAATCCCCATAATAGTTCCGTTGTAATATTTGGTGGGTATCATACAATATATATATCGAAAACAGACCTAATCCGATTATTGCGAATGTTTTTGAATAGGTACTATATGTTCCAGCAAATAAAAAGATGATTTTACTAATAATCAATAGTAATAGAGCGAATAATAAGACGATTCCGAAACGATTACTTATTTGTATTCCGAACGTCAATAGACCCACTGCAAACATAATGAACGATATAAAAATACCAAATACTGCGAAAATGACTGCTTTAATCATTTCCAAACCGTATAATTTTTTCAAGAAATTCAATAAAAATCCCATATAGGCAGAAAACATGGAGAAAAATATGAAACGTAGCCAAGATGGCATTGGTAAATTCATTACAAATATTAATATAAACGCAGGGATATATGCGATGAAGCTATATTTATGAAAGTTAAATTTTTTTTCTAAAACATTGGCATCTGTATTTACTACCATATAATAGGTAATTCCTAATTGGACGATTAAATTTGCAAAAATCATGATTAAAAATGCTTTTTTTTCTTGTATTATTTTTAATGTGTTTTCGGGATTAAATCCACCACCTTTCATTTTATTTGTTGTTATTGTGTTAAATAATGAATTATATAAACTGGTATTTGCCATGTATATAATATATAGATATTATTTTTACCTCAGGATAATTGTTTTATAACGATAGGGTCCATACCATATATGGAATACCAATATGCCAAATGGTTACTATCTGGGTTTGAAAATGTACTATTATCATCAAACAATATGGTAAAATATCCAAATACAAAATTGTCACTTAAATCTAAATATGGATAGGTATACGTTGTACTAACTATTAAACGATTTGCTATTGGATTTCCATTACTATCATTGACATAAACTGTTCCTGACGCATCAGAATATATATTTATTTCAGCATATCCCAAGGAGTGTAACGCGGTGTTCATATCAGTAATTAAATTATCATATTCCCCATTATCATATTTATTTAAACTCACATCAGAATTCGTATAAAAATCGCGACTATGTCGTAAGGTAAATGTCACTGCTTTAATATTTGTAATCGGATGATAAAACACGTCTCTAACATAACGTAAATGTCTATGCATTTTTATAATAAATACTATTATTATAAAAAACTCTAAATTTATAACATGTGACAGCATAATTGCATTTGTGATTATAATTTGTAAGTTTGTAAAATAGCGGATCTTAAACCCTAAACATAAACGACATATTCTTTTTAATAGCGACATTGCTTGGATTTGTAAGCGGTGTGGCTTTTGTCATTATTACTGGCACATTTAATCCATTTGCCCGAGTAAAAATTAAATTAGGTTCTTTGGATGATGATGAAAATATCGGTATTTGCGCAAACCCATTTTGTGATAAATATTCACATATGTCTCTATATAACACCTTATACGAAACATTATGACGGTTTTTTCGTAATGAATGTAAAAACGCATGCGTAAATGCTCCAACGTATTGCTGATTTTCGCTACTATATGAATCATCCGATGTTTGCGAGTCTTTACTACCACTAAACATAAATATATTCGGATTACTTATTACTACATTATTTATATGAGTTACTGTATAATTCAATGGATTTTTATATTCTATCGCCCATGGCAAATCACACATTGTTCCACTATGGCAACTATCAAATAATAAAATCGTTTTACATTTTATTGTTTTGACGATGGCTAATAATTCTATATCCAAAATAAATCCTTTTGTTTTATAATCCGCAGGCACTAATATATTTTCCATATTATTCGTATTTATACTTTTATTATCAAATAAGAGAGAACCATGCCCACTATAATGGACCCATAATTCAGATAATTTGTCACTCTCGTTCGCTAATTTTTTTAAATTATTTATAATATTATCGCGGCTTGGTTGATGTATAGTATGTTTATCATCATCTCGTAACGTCAATATATTCGATGGGTCATAATCATACGCATCTATCAACATATTGCGCATATTAATTACATCATCTATACAACCATTTAAGGTAATATCCCTGTCATTGATATAATTTATACCAATCAATAACGCTTTTTTCATATTTGTTTATATAATCTAAATAGATACAAAATTTATATTATATTGTATATAAGAAATGGAAAGTCCTGAAATAAAACCTCTTTTTTATGATTTTAAAAAAGTGTATTTGTTAGACCACACTAATAAAGTATCAAAAATAGTTGTGTTTTCTGGAAAATCTCATGCTCGTATTGAAAATGAAAAATTATTTAGCGAAAATGAATTAATCACTATAAAAAAGGATAATCCAGAAATAATCCATTCTGGTTTACGAATTCATAACGATGACAGCATTTATACTATTAAAATGAAAATTATAAATACACTCGGTGTCAATGCCATTGGTTTTGACGAAATATATTTGTTCTCTCTTATAAAACAAAAAATCAATTGGATAAAATTTTATAATGAAATGACTAAAAATAATGAAATCGAATGCACCGCTGATATGTTCGCACAAATAATATTAAATATGAATATTCCTCAATCATTTATTGATAATTTACCCCAAAAATCCGTTTATACATATGATGATTTCTATAAATTAAACGCAAAATTTAATGAAGTATTTAGATACATTCCTATCGGACAGCGATTTAATACAAGTGATAATTTATTATTTTCGGCAAATCCATTCCATGTTTTACCGACGACTTTATTTGATATGGATGAGACGAACCCTTTGATGGTTTTAGATAATAGTGTTTTATTAAATTATGGAGAACTTATAGATAATGTAATCTATTTATCTACTGCCGAACAATTATTTCATTATGCTTCTGATAACAGAATTGCAGAAGAATATATTGCGAAAAACTATTTTCAATTATTGACAAATAATGATATTATAGATAGAAATAAATTAATGGAAAATAAAGAATTTTTATTGCGTAAAAATAGTGATTTGAAAATTCAAAAACAATTAAATTTGTTTAAAAAGGTAGACATGTTTTACGACATTTATAATAGTAGAAAAAGTGAACTACCATACATTAGTAAAGGTATAACATCTTTTCATATTACGCTTCATCCCAGCGAAAAAACGACTTTTCCATTAGAAGCCATATTCAAAAGTATTCATGTATCTCGCGAAATGCCTTATGTGAAATACAATCCAGGTCTTCGTCGCGAAAATATTTATCGTTTATATTCGGAAAAATATTCGAAGACTGGTAAGAAAATTCCTTATTTACAAAAATCCGTTATTATGCAACTTTCAAAACTTACCAGTAAACATAAACAAATCACTTTTTTTATTAAAAAAACCTATAATTCATTAGACCATTCCTTTTTTATTGATTTCGAACATAACGGAAATATTCAAGTGAAATGTATTTTAGATAAACAAATACAACTGAATGAATTAGAAGAATTATTAAAATTTGCATTGAATCCTATTATTATTTATTTAAATGAGATATTGGAACCAAACGGCTATGTAATTCAATTATTAGAAAATTTACATCATAATGTTGAAATAGTTGAATTGAATTTAAGTTATGCTATTAATGTCGGTGAAAAACTCATAGAATTAAATAAAATATCTAGTTGCCTAACAAGTTTATTTATTGTCCCTCAAAATTTAGATGATAAAGACACCGAATTAACATTTAAACGTGTAGAAAATTTCCAAGAAATGAATGAAATTAATAAAATGATACGAAATGTATATGAACGCACCGGCAACGAACGTACTATTATAGATTCATTAATTAAAAATTTTGGAATCACTGATTTCGATGCTATTTCACATATAAGTAACTTTTTGAATAGTTTTACCAGAATAAACGGAAAATATGTAAATAATGAAATAAGTATTGCAGAAATGGCAGGGTTTCCTGTAAAATTTGAATATAACCCATTTTCTAAATTATATAAGATTGATGTGGAAAATATAAATGCAGTTGATTATATCGCCGTTATTTCTATATATATTGATAGCATATTACGTATATTCTTGGAACCATCGTCTATTGATATGAATTCTATACAATCTATTTGTACGAAACAAGTAGAAGAAGTTGTACCTGTTATACCTACCGTGGTTTCTAATAATATACAGCCTATAACGTTTAAGAAAAATAATGGATTAAGCTTATTAGATGATGAAGATGAAATGGATGAAAGTAATGATATAGCATTTGTCGAAGAAGAAGACGAAGAGGAAGAGGAAATTGAACCAACAAATGCGGAAATAACCGAACGTGTTATTGAAGCCATATCCGGGGATTCCAGGGAACCTACGGTTCCCTCGGACGCTCCCTCCCTTTCTTCGGTCGAGGATGAGGGCGTGGTATTTATGGATGATGACGAATCCAGGGAACCTACGGTTCCATCGGACGCTCCCTCCCTTTCTTCGGTACAGGATGAGGGGGTGGTATTTATAGATGATGATGAAACCAGGGAACCTACGGTTCCTTCGGCCGAGGATGACGGCACTACAAATGTTGATAATGAAAAAATTTCCAAAGAAACAAATAGTTCAATTGAATCAGGGGTTGTTTTTATGGATGATGACGGCGATACAAATACTCCTAAAAGGGAGGGGGCGTCCGGGGGAACCGTAGGTTCCCTGGAAAAAAGGGAGGGGGCGTCCGGGGGAACCGTAGGTTCCCTGGAAAAAAGGGAGGGTTCGTCCAAGGGAACCGTAGGTTCCCTGGAACTGGAAAAGGGCGGTTCAGGGAAAAGTTTAGGTTCCCTGGATCATTTGGATGGCACTATTTTCAAAAAGAATAATATTTTTTTCAATAAAATGATTGATAAAGATTCAAAATTATTCAAAATAGAAGAAAAAAATGGTTTCTCCAGCTATCCTCGTGTATGTCCGACCAATGTGAATTTACAACCTGTTATTTTAACCCAAAATGATAAAGATAGAATTGATAGAGAGAACCCCAATTCGTACGGTAAAGCACTGAAATATGGTAGTGATCCTAACAACCAACATTATTTTGTTTGCCCCAGATACTGGTGTTTAAAAACAAATAGTAGTATTTCAGAAGACGATGTAAAAGCCGGTAAATGCGGTAAAGTGTTGCCACCAAATAGTGATGGTAAACCTATTCCACCCGGACATTATGTATATGAATTTACCGATAATAAATATCATAAAGACGTAAATGGTAATTATATACAACATTATCCAGGGTTTAAATCATCTTCTAAACATCCAGACGGCCTTTGCCTTCCATGTTGTTTTGCCGGTGTAAAAGATAAAAACGGCAATTATATTTTTGATTCAGAATTACAAAAAAAACGAAGAGAACAATGTATAAATCCAGAAACGGACAAACTAACAAAAGAAGAACAAAAAACAAATTATATTTTAGGAGTCGCTCGTATTCCTTTAATACAACACCGTTTCGGATTTTTACCACCATCGGTTGAATTATTTTTCGGAATAAATCATGACGATTTAATTACTCCTACAAATGCAGCTTTGATAAAACCAAATATGAACGCATTGTTGAGATATGGTGTAGAAAAAAATACCAATAAATCTTTCGTCGCATGTTTGGCGGATTTATATGCGGATATGAATGATAAATCTTCGGTACCTTCGGTTACTGATATGTTGGAAATTATAAAAAATGCTATTTCATTGGATATGTTTTTAAAATATCATAATGGTTCTCTCGCATCCACCTTTCAATCTAAGAAAAAAAGAATCATTGAAGTGGATGAAATTGAAAAATATAATGATACACTATTTTACAAAAGTATAGACCAGACCAATGAAGCCCAAATGGATTTTTTAGAAGACACGATCATTGCATTTCAAAATTTCTTACATTATTTGACAGACGAAACCTCCCATATAGATTATACATATTTATGGGATTTAGTATGTAGTCCGAATAACAATTTATTTAAAAATGGAATAAATCTACTTATTTTAAATATTCCAAATAAAGATATTACCGATGATATTGAAATAATATGTCCTACCAATCCATATGCTAATAAATTATACGATAAACGAAAGGAAACATTTATTATTCTTAAACAAGAGAACTTCTTTGAACCAATCTATTTATATAAAATAAATGATAAAGGTGATACTACCATTCGGAAATCATTTTATGAAATGAATGCTGATTTGAATATTAAATTCATATTAAATATAGTTGAAACTAATATCGGTAAATGTCGTCCCAACATTAGTATGCCAAATGTCTATACATTTAAACAAAATATATCATCCGTGGCGTTACTAGAATCATTACAAAAATATAATTATAGTGTTGTTTCACAAATCATGAACTATCAAGGTAAAATAATAGGTCTGAATGTAACTAAGCCCGTGAATAATGGATTCTTTTATAATGAGAACAAAGACGCATTTTTTGTTCCATGTTATCCTTCTTCACAATTAGATGTTATACCCATTGTTTATATGGAAAATAACATTTGGAATGATTATGAGAGAACCCGTGATTTCTTAATAGAATTAAATGGCATTTCAAATAATCAAATCGTTTGTAAACCTGCCTTCAAAATTTTAGAAGATGGATTAATCGTCGGCATATTAACCGAAACCAACCAATTTATACAAATATCTCCACCACAAGAGAATATTATGGATGACGGCATTGAAACCATAAACCATTCCAATTATATATTGGCCGATGCTGCAATTACCACCAAAAAAGAACAAGATGCCGAAAGAATTGATGTTACCACGAACATTACATTAGAAAGCAAATTCTATAACGCGTTTCGAAATACAATTCGTACATTATTAAATCAATATGAGAACAAAGATTATCGCGAACAAATATTGGAAATTATAAGAGAACCTACATTGAATTATAACCACAAATTATTTCAAATTCAATATTATGTCAAGGAAATTTCCAAAAAATCTTTTTCATTTGCTGAAATAGACCCTGAAATATTGGTAGAATTGGACGAAATAAGCACATGCACTACAAATAATAAAAACAAATCTTATTGTTTATTACAAGATGATTCATATAAATTAATCATACCTAGATTTCATCTAATCAGTGGCATGGATAATAAAACGGTTTATTATTCCAGAATCTCTGATGAATTATTAAGATACAAACGCATACAATTATTTATGTTTGAACCAAAAAATTACCTACATTTGGGTAATATAGAATATAAACTCAATGATAATGAATTTATTATTTTGGAATCTCTCTTGACAAATGAATATTTTGAAGATTTAATACCTTTCCAAAAAAGCGTCCATGTAAATAATATTACATACGAATTGGCGAACCCAAGTATCAGTACAAAATATGATAATTTTATTCCATTACAATCTCAACAAGCCGTTCCTGATGCTATGACTACCAATAATGACTTAGCTATACAATGTATTAAAGAAACCAGAGAAGTCGTAGGCAATGCTACAAGTTATTGGAAAAATTTATTTCCAAAATCGTGTAAAGAAATCGTATTTAATAATACAAATAGATGTAGTTTTTATATTATCATTCATATTTTACAACAAAATCTTATGACGTTTATGTTACAACAAAACATAAATGATATCTTCTCAATAGAACAATTGAAAATTGCATTATGTGATTGTTATAGGAAATATATGGATGTGTATAAAACGAAAATAGAAGACACTTTATTCGCCCAGGGAAAACGCGAAATCATTAATAAAGTGAGAACCCAAACAGTATCATTAGAAACAATTATTATGAGCGAATTATATTATCTTACCAATTTAGACATATGGTTATTAGCCTATGAAATGGATTTACCCATTATATTATTTTCTACGAACCCTTTTAAAAATATGGTTCCTGATATAAATTGGTTAGTTTTGTCAAACACCGTTGATACGGTCATTAATAACAAAGTTCATTTTATTAGAAGTCCAGCGGATTATGAATTTAATAAAACTCCCGAACATCATTTGATTAGTCCTATGTTAGAATTACGCGAAGTCAAAGGTTTTGAAAATATGTTGCGTTCGGCCCGTTCGGGTGGAGAATATAAAAAATGTATTACCAGTTTTGAAGATTTTTTGAAGATGTAACTGAAAATAATTTATTTATTTGATAAAAAAATTATTTATTATTGGTTTAAAATCCTATATCATAACCATCGTTGGTATTACATGCTCCATTATCTTCGCTTTTAATCGCGGCTATATTATTCTTTATTTCTATTTTATTCTTTGAACATGTGTCTCCCTTCTCCTCAAATTTACCAAAGATATCTTCTATGGTTTTATCCTTACTTTCTACTTCTACTGAATCCATATTTTCCATTTCTTTCATATCCAAGACTAATCCGAAACAACCTGTTCCGAAATATCCGTGTTGGCCCATCATAACACTGGCCGAAACACCGCGCATATTATCAAAGTCCGCATGTCTGGCTGCTCCTAAGAATACTTCAGTGTGTACTTCAAATGTAGATTTGGAAATTGGACCAATGTTATCATGTAAAATACCTGATCTGAATATTGGCACCATATCTTTATTGGAAGTCATACGATCACATAATAAACTCAAATGATGATAATTGATATTTACATCACTGAACTCCATGACATCTGTAAATTCATTAAATACGATTTGTCTTGCTGCTTCAATTCCTAATACATTGAATACTTCGCTAATGTCATTACCATAGGTGCGGGAGGTGTCAATATAATCTAAGGCTAATACTTCTAATAAATTAGTACCAGTTGTATCTAATATCCATACATCTTTACGACTATATTTACCTTCGTCTTTTACAATATAATTTTGTAGTTTTCTTGGTAAGACATTGCGGATTCCTTCTACACCACGTAATACAATATTGTTTAATACAGTGTCTTGGAAATTCTTTAATAAATATATTTCATCTGATTGATCTAATGTATCCGCTACACCTTTGGATTTTTTCTTAGAGAATGCATTGCTACCAACTCTAATTCTGAATACCAAATTATTCGCATTATAATCCGAATATACACATGAGATATCATCACTATAACTATTACTAATCGCGAAATGTATATCATCCATCGTAATATTTTTATCCAATAATGTTTCCGCATCCATTTCCATACGAACAATCCATTTGGATTTTGGTTTTTGTTCGTCCATTGGATTTTCCATACATTCGTTTATCATGTTTTCAAATTCCAAATATTGTTCGATCAATAACTGGTCTTGTGGTAGATTGGTCGAATTATCATTTGGATCAAAACATATTTGGACGGATTTTACCACATCTATTAAACGGGTATGTTCCATCATATTTGCGAACTTAGATGCTCTATCTTGTTCGGTTTCGTCTAATTCCTTCAAATGGACGGTTAACGATGGATTCTTTGGATTTTCAGTCAATCGTAATATTTCTTCTATTCTTGGCACACCACGAGTAACATTGGATTTGGATGCTACACCTGATAAATGGAAAGTGTTAAGAGTTAATTGAGTCGTTGGTTCACCAATAGATTGACCCGCAATCACCCCTACCATTTCACCTGGATGTACGATGGCTTGTTTATATTTTAATACGATTGTTTCTAATAATAGTGTTAATCCCTTACGATGGAAACGCTTGTTACATAATAATTCTTTGGGAGTTAGGTAATAGTAATATAATGTTTTAAAGAGTTGTGTAGGTTTTACGAAGTTTAATTGATTTAATTTTTCATAATATTCTTCTATCAATTCAAATGCTTCTAATGGTGTAATATCTACAATAGAATTGGAATTTAATGAGAATTGACCTTGGCAATTGGCAATCATATGTTGGAAAGCCACTGGAATTTTTAATGTATTTTCATTTTTATATTTAAATACCGATTTTACGATTGAATTACGAGCGTCAATCATCTTTTCAATATATGCTTTACATTTTTCTTTGGTTTCATTTTT
>Ga0078894_10000615_pt1 | contig 25189 bp, 15 predicted proteins | sample LauGreSu1BDMLBSD_2_FD_67506 | JGI IMG/M metagenome (GOLD analysis project Ga0078894, IMG submission 67506) | Freshwater lake microbial communities from Lake Michigan, USA - Su13.BD.MLB.SD (version 4) (version 4) | ecosystem: Environmental > Aquatic > Freshwater > Lake | place: Lake Michigan... | reverse complement strand
CCATTACCTTATTGCCAAAATGATATTGCCACAGCATTAAGTGCTACAGGCACAGGTTTGTTATGGTATACTGTTGCAACAGGAGGCACAGGTTCTGCTACAGCTCCAACACCAAGTACTTCAGCCGCAGCAGTAGGTACTACAACATATTATGTATCTCAAACAATATCTGGTTGTGAAGGTCCTAGAGAATCAATATCAGTTACCGTAAATGCTACACCTGGTTTACCAACAGTTACCACACCTGTAACTTATTGTGAGGGAGCTACAGCTACAGCATTAAGTGCTACAGGCACAGGTTTGTTATGGTATACTGTTGCAACAGGAGGTACAGGTTCTGCTACAGCCCCAACACCAAGTACTGCAACAGCTGGAACTACAACCTATTATGTATCTCAAACGATTTTGGGTTGTGAAGGACCAAGAGCATCTATTGCAGTAACGATTAATCCTATTCCGTTAGCACCAGTAGTAACCACCCCGATAACTTATTGTCAGTTTTCTACTACAGCAATAGCTTTGACTGCTAATGGTTTTAATTTACTATGGTATGCAGCGCCAGCAGGAGGCACAGGTTCTTCAACTGCTCCGATACCAAGTACTGCTTTAACGGGATCTACAGATTATTATGTATCACAAACGATATCAAATTGTGAAAGTCCAAGGGCTCTTATTACGGTAAATATTATTACGGCACCTACTTTTACTATTCCAACTAATTATGAAGTTTGTGATGATAATAACGATGGGATATCGTGTTTATTTGTTTTAAATACTAAAGATGTAGAGATTTCAACTCAACCAGGGGTTGATATTTCTTATCACTTAACTCCAACCGATGCACAAACAGGTGCTAACCCAATACCAAAAAACACTCCGTATTGTAATATTGTTAATCCGCAAACTATTTATGTGCGAATATTTAGTCCGACAGCGACAGCTTGCCCTTCGACTACTTTATTTCAATTGATAGTAAATCCAAAACCAGTAGCTAACATTCCGAGTGCTTACCATATTTGTGATAATAATAATGCTGGCGTGCAAACCTTTGATTTAACGGGAGTAGTTACCCCACAGATTTTAGGAACCACTTTGCCGGCTGCTGATTATACGGTTACTTATTATACTTCATTGGCCAATGCTCAAGCGGGAACACCAAGTATTAATCCAGCCTCTGCCTTTGTAACAGCAACTACAACGGTTTGGATTCGAGTAGAAAATAACCTTACAGGATGTTTTGATGTTTTATCAGTTTCATTAGTAGTAGATTTACTTCCACAACTTCCTGTTCTGCAATACTTCCCAAAGTATGAACTTTGTGAGACGGTGGCTCCTTTATGTATAGAGACTTTTGATTTAACCTCTCAAATACCTTCTATTTTACAAGGACAAACAGGGATGCAAGTAACCTTTTATCCTACTTTGCTAGACGCTACTAATAATACTAATGCTATAACTAATCCATCGACGTATGATAATGCGGATCCTTGTGTACAGACCTTAGGAGTTAAAATTACCAACACCACTACAGGATGTTTTGTAATTTCTACAATGGACTTGGTTGTAAATCCAAAACCACAACCTATTCCGTTAATAGGAGGTTATACTGTATGTAGTTCCGATCAATCGGGATTATCTTGTATTAATTTAACAGTAGAAGTTACCCCAGGAATTTTGTTTAATACACCTGGAGTGTATGACATTAGTTATCATTTAACAGCAGCAGATGCTACTAATAATTTGAATCCAGTAAATGCGTCAAACTTTTGTAATACGACTCCATTTATGCAAATTTTATGGGTAAGGGCAGCAAATCCAACCACGGGTTGCTTTGCAATCATGTCCGTGGATATCTATGTAAATCCGGCACCAGTGATGCCACTTAACCTTAGTACTATTGTGAATTGTGATACCGACAGCAATACTCAAGATGGTTGTACTACTTTTAATTTAGAGACTCAAACTCCAATAATTCTTGCAGCACAATTTACAGGTAGTTATTCAGTGAGCTATTATACTACTCAAGCGGCAGCAAGCACTACTCCGGCAGGATTAGCTATATTTAACACGACAAGTTATACAGCATGTGGTACTACAACAATATGGGTTAGGGTAGAAAACACTACTACGAATTGTTTTTCGGTAGGATCTTTCCAATTGCAGGTGAATACGCCAATAGTATTAAACGATCCAACTCTTCCAATTCTTCCAACCTTGTATAGTTTGTGCGATTACACTCAGCCTGCTTCACCATCTAATGACCAATATGCTATTTTTAATATGAGTGCTTTTCTAGCTCCATATTTGCCAGCAGGATACACCTTAGACTTTTTCTTGGATGCGGCTCATACACAACTAATAGGTAATCCATCGGCATATCAAAACAATATTAATGCTCCACAAACGGTATTTATTGTGGCTACAAATACGACAACCGGATGTAAGAGTAACGCTACCCTTACCATACAAGTATTACCCATCCCAACACCAAACACTAATTTAACTAATTTACCATTAGTGAAGTGTGATGATGTAAACCCGAATGATGGATATGAGATCTTTGATTTAACTGTCAATGCAACTTATATTATGAACGGCGATGTGAACGTATCCTTACATTACTTCCCAACATATAATGATGCGGTAAACAATACCTCAGAGCTACTTACCCCAATGGCAGCCAATGTGAATCAAAATGTATGGATTCGTGTGGAGAGCTTGTATAATATTGATACGCAAAGCCCACCACAACACTGTTATGTATTGGTAGAACAACCAATTGTAGTAAATCCAGCTCCGTTGATTGTGCCAAATGTAGTGTATCAGGAGTGTGATGATGATACTGATGGGTTCACTGTATTTAATTTGAACTCACAAGCAAGTATCTTATTAAATGGTAATCCATTACCGCTAAGTAATTACACCTTGGCCTTCTATTTAGATGCAGCGCTTACTCAGCCAATACCAAGTATATTTACCAATACCATAATAAATACCCAAGTTATTTATGTGGTGGCTACTAATACTGGTGACGGTACTTTGGCTAATCCAGGTACCGGATGTAAGAGTCCAGTATCACAGTTTACAATAAAGGTAAACCCAAAGCCAATTCTTATTACTCCGCCAAACTTTGCTACTTGTGATGATGAGGCGAATGATAATGATGGGTATTACTTGTATCCGCTAAATGCATTAATTCCAAATATACTAGGAGCTACACAAACCCTAGCTGATTATGATGTGACATTCTATGATACGCAGTACAATCCATTGGCAACCCCACCATTATTACCAACGGCTATTACCAATCTTGCTAACTACCAAGCCTATACCCATACGGTATGGGTTGCAGTAAAAAACAAAATAACAGGATGTGAGCGAATCGCTTCGTTTAATCTAATTGTAGAGCAATTACCACAACCCGTTATTGTGGCGCCTACCAATGTTATTTGTGTGGATTATAACACCCAGCAAGTGGTGCGTGATTTAGTACTAACAGCAACTAATGCAACATCTTACTTAGGATCTGTTCCAACGTATACCTATCAGTGGTATGATACAGCAGGAGTTGCAATACCGGGAGCTACTGCAGCAACTTACACAGTAAGTAGTCCGTTTGCAGATAATACAAGCACCAATTATAGCGTTACTATGACAAGTACAAGCCCACAAGGATGTACGGATGACTCGCCACAATTCACCGTATTACAATCAGGACAAGCTGTACCGTTTCCGGCAGGAAGTCAGGGTTATACTATTACCAATGCATTTTCAGAGAATCAAACCATTACAGTGGATGTAACTGGATATGGAACTTATGAATACAGCTTAGATGATGGACCAAGACAAAGTAGCAATGTGTTTGAATATGTAACTTTAGGATCTCATTATCTAACGATATGGGATACAGAGGCAGGAATAGCCAACAGTTGTGATCCATTGGTGATAAGAAATATTGCAACTATAGGTTATCCACATTATTTTACACCAAACGGAGATGGTATCCATGATTATTGGAATATTCGTGGATTAGAAAATGATTTTACAGCAAAAATTTATATATTTGACCGCTACGGAAAACTGATCAAACAAATTAGTCCACAGGGCCAAGGATGGGATGGAACCTACAACGGAACATTAATGCCATCAACCGATTATTGGTTCACTGTAGATTATACCGAAGCAGCAGCTTACAAACAATTTAAAGCGCATTTTACATTAAAAAGATAGTATTCAATGAAGTTTAAACATTTAATTTTAGTACTAGTTGTGTTAGTTACTAAACAAGCATTTTCTCAAGAAATATTACCAGTATATTCAGATTATTTATCTGATAATTATTTCCTACTACATCCCTCTATGGCTGGAGCTGCAAATTGCGCTAAATTAAGATTAACTGGAAGGCAACAATGGTTTGGACAACAAGAAGCACCTGCATTACAAACATTAAGTATTAACGGGAGTGTTTCTGAAAAAGATGGATTGGGAATAATATTAGTTAACGATAGAAATGGATACCATTCTCAAAAAGGTTTTAGAGTAGCTTATGCACACCACATTATGTTTTCTAGAGATAATGTTGATTTAAATCAATTATCATTTGGTATTAATGTTGGTTTTGCACAAAGTCAATTAGACGAAAGCACTTTTTACACTAATGATCCTTCATTTGATCCAATTGTTTTTGGTCAAATTCAAAATGCTAATTATTTTAATACGGATATTGGAGCTTCCTATAACTTCTTAGATTTTTATGCACATTTAACCGTAAAAAATGCATTGGCTTCACAAAGAAAATTATACACGGATAAAGAACCAGTTGATTTAAAAAGATTAGTTTACAACATGGGGTATACATTTGGAGATGCAGAAGGACTAATGTTTGAACCTTCGATGATGTTTCAACATGTATTTCAAACCAAAGAATCCTTCCTTGATTTTAACCTTAAGGCTTATAAGCAAATGGAATTTGGAAAATTATGGGCTGTAGCTTCATACAGAAGAAGTTTGGATGGTGCTCAATATATTGAAGGAAATGCTGTAGCAACTCAAAATCTTCAATACATAACACCTATTTTGGGAATAAATTATAAAAATTATATGTTTTCGTACACCTATTCCGCAATCTTAGGAAATGTAAAATTTGACAATGCCGGCTTTCATCAATTTACTTTAGGGATCAATCTTTTCTGCAAACCAGAAAAATACCACTGTAATTGTCCAGCTGTTAATTAATATTAAAATACAATCAAATCCCGATATTCCTATCGGGATTATTTTTTCTGTAAAATATGATAATTAAATCTATTCAAGGTAAGTCTCCAAAAATCCCTACAGATTGTTATATAGCTGAAAACGCTACTGTAATAGGAGAAGTAGAGTTTGGCTCAGAATGCAGTGTATGGTTCAATGCAGTGATTCGAGGTGATGTTCATTATATTAAAATTGGCAACAAGGTTAATATTCAGGATGGAGCAATTGTGCATGCCACTTATCAAAAACATCCCACAAATATTGGTAATAACGTATCGATTGGTCATAATGCGATAGTACATGGTTGTACTATAGAAGATAATGTATTAATTGGTATGGGAGCAATTGTAATGGATAATTGTATTGTTCAAAGTAATGCTATTGTTGCCGCTGGATCGGTAGTTACTCAAAATACAATTGTAGAGTCGGGGACAATTTATGCGGGAATTCCTGCAAAGAAAGTAAAGGATATTGATGCTTCAGAATTTTCAGGAGAAATTCAACGCATTTCAAATAATTATGTGATGTATTCAAGTTGGTATAAAACTGAAGAATAAGTAACCAATTTCAGCTTAAATTTTCAGAAATGCTCTTCCATTAATAAGAACTTCGGGATCTATTAATACAATACTAAAAACGCCAGAAACAATAATAAATTTCAAAATTACGTGAAGTTGAAGGTACTGTATTTTTGAATTTGAATTCCATAAGTAAAATAAGAAAAACAGTAACACTATCAAGCTTACATAAAAATAGATATCCATATAACCTACATCGTATTTGTCTACTAGTAGGTAAACAGGAATTATCGTAAGCACAGTAAGTAATGAAATGATTTTTTTCGCAAATAGTTCGCCATATTTCACCGGAATTGTTTGATAATCATTCGCAACATCACCTTTAATATTTTCTAAGTCTTTAATTATTTCTCGAATTAATATCAGCAAAAACAAAAATGTTGCATGAGCAAAAATTTGGGGATAAAAATTCTTGTAATATAATAGAATTGCAAAAAAAGGTAGGATAGCTAATAATGAAGCGGTTAAATTACCAATAATTGGAAACTTTTTTAATTTGTGAGAATAAAACCAAATCAGAAAAATATAAATCGAAAAATACAATACAGCCCTAAACGAAACCAATAAAGCCAATAAAGCAACAATAAAGTTAACTGTAAAATATACTTGAAGTTTCGTTTGTTGACTAACTAAACGATCAATTTTTGATTTATTAGGTCGATTAATTAGATCCTTTTTACTATCATAAAAATTATTGATAATATACCCCGAAGCAATAGTTAAACAGGAAGCAATAACGATAATGAAAAGATTAAAATCGAGCAGTACACTCAAAGCTCTTTTTTCTGGAGCCAAAATAAAAATGGCCGAAAGGTATTGCGCCAGCACAATAATCGGAATATTATAGCCCCGAACCACAGAAAACATACTCAATATTTTCTTAATAGTATGTTTGGTTTTCCGGCTTAACATCAGTTGTATTAAAATTGATAAACTACTTCGAGAGTATATTCTTTTAAAGATTTTTTAGCTTTTTCTAAATCCTCAGTAAAACCAAGAATATAGCCTCCGCCACCCGATCCGCAAAGTTTTAAGTAGTAATCGTTAGTTTCAATACCTCTTTGCCACACCCCGTGAAATTCTTCAGGAATCATCGGTTTAAAGTTATTCAAAACAACAGTCGACAATTTTTTTGTATTAGAAAACAACGATTTTTTGTCACCTCCGAGAAAATTCTCTACACACAAATCGGTGTATTTAACAAATTGATTTTTCAACATGGTACGGAAACCTTGGTCTTTAAGGTTTTCCATAAAGATATTTACCATTGGAGCGGTTTCACCAACAATTCCAGAATCAATTAAGAATACCGCACCTTTACCTTCTGTACTTTGAGAAGGAATACCGGTTGCCTCAATGTTATCTTTAGAATTGATTAATATTGGAATGCTTAAATAGCTGTTTAATGGATCTAAACCAGAACTTTTTCCATGAAAAAAGGACTCCATTTCGGCAAAAATATTTTTTAACTGAAGTAATTTCTCACGAGTAAGATTTTCTAAAACAGTAATTTTATCTTGCGCATATTTATCGTAAATAGCAGCAACTAAGGCACCACTACTTCCAACGCCATAACCTTGTGGGATGCTCGAATCAAAGAACATTCCTCTAGTTAAATCGGCATTTAATAATTCGATATTGAAATTTACTAAAGTTGGTTTTTCTTGCTGTAATTGTTCAAGATATGCGGCAAATCTTTGTAAACTTTCATTAGATTTTTGGGCTTCCGCCGAAGGGTTTTCGGTCACTTTTAAGGCTCCATTGTAGAAATTGTAAGGTATAGATAATCCTTTTGAATCTTTGATAATTCCGTATTCTCCGAAGAGTAATATTTTGGAGTAAAATAAGGGTCCTTTCATTTCTTAATTTTCAATTATTAATTGACTTCCAAAACCAATTTCATCACAAATATACTGACCATTTTGACAATAGCCAACTAATTCGTCTTTAATAAATTGCAAAGTCTCATTTTTATGTTTTTCGGGGTATAAAACATGTACATTGGCACCGGCATCCAAAGTGAAACAAACCGGAATTTTGGTTTCATTGCGATACTTCCAAATTTTGTTTAGAATCTCCAATGTGTTTGGTTTCATTAAAATAAAATAAGGCATTGAGGTCATCATCATAGCATGTAATGTTAAGGCCTCACTTTCAACAATTTTAATAAATTCATCTAGATTTCCATTTTCTAAAACCAATTTTAATTTGGATAAATTTTGCGGAGCTTGTAAAAATCGTTGTTCAGCATACGGATGGTTGTGCATTAAATCGTGCCCTAGGGTACTTGACACTTGCTTTTCGCCTTTATCTACTAATAAAATGGTATCTTGATAATTATGAAAAACCGAATGCAATTTTGATGAAAATGGAACTCCAAATAAATTGGAACTTTCTTTAATTTCTTGGTGTTCTCCCCATACTACAACTGCGCCTTGTATACTCCTACATGCACTTCCAGAGCCAAGACGAGCTAAAAATGAAGCTTTTTTGTAAAAGAAATCAGCACTCATTTCTGGATTTATTTCTTTTTCCAAACTCATAATGTTCATGGCTAAAGCTGCCATTCCCGAGGCAGAAGAGGCAATTCCAGAACTGTGCGGAAATGTATTTTGGGTGTCAATTGTAAAATGGTAGTTTTTCAAATACGGACAATATTTTTCTATACGCTCAAAAAACTTTTGAATTTTTGGTTTGAATTCTTCTTTGGGCTTTCCTTCAAAAAGTAAGTCAAAAGAAAAAGTACTATTGTTCTCACTGAGGTTGTCAATGTGTCTCTTTGAGAATCCTAATTTAGTGATGGTCTTACAATTATTTAACGTAAAACTTATAGAAGGATTAGCCGGAATTTGATCTTGTTTTTTCCCCCAATATTTTACAAGTGCAATATTGCTGGGAGCACTCCAAGTAAAGGTTCCTTCTTTAATATCTGAAGAAACTGTGTTGGCAATAAAATCCGTTTCGGATAACATAGGTAATATATTTTTACAAAGATACTTATTTTACAAAAACGAAACCATTTTGTTTACTATATTTGTATAATTAATAAACAAAATGCAAAAAATAATTCGAATAGCAGTAGTTTTAACAACCTGTTTGTTGGTTGGATATTTTTCTGGAATGGTTACTCGAGATAGTATTACGACTTGGTACCCTACTTTGGTAAAGCCCTCTTTCAATCCACCAAATTGGGTTTTTGCACCAGTATGGACGATCCTTTATATAATGATGGGTGTTGCAGGAGGTATGGTGTGGAATAGATTGGAGCAAGATCCCGAAAATGTAAAGAAAGCCTTTACTTTTTTTATTATTCAATTGGCTTTAAATGCTGCTTGGTCGGTCATTTTCTTTTATTTTCACAATCCTTTTTTAGCCTTAATTGAAGTAATTCTTTTTTGGCTACTTATTTTTGAAACTCACATTCAATTCAAGAAAATTGATAAAACGGCAGGTTTATTGTTTATTCCTTATTTAGCTTGGGTAAGTTTTGCAACAGTGTTAAATGCCAGTATTTGGTGGTTGAATCGATAGTTAAATCGCCTCAGCCACAATAAATCCGCCTGTCCAAGCATTCTGAAAATTGAAACCACCCGTAATGGCATCAACGTTTATTATTTCACCTGCAAAAAATAAATTATCATGGATTTTACTTTCCATAGTTTTAAAGTTGATTTCTTTTAAATCAATACCTCCTGCGGTAACAAACTCTTCTTTAAAAGTGCTTTTTCCGTTTACTTGAAATTCGCCTTTTGTTAATTGAAGTGCTAAATTTTGAAGTTGTTTTTTTGTCAAATCAGCCCAATTTGTTTCTTCTGAAATTTCGGAGGCAAAAACCAAACTTTCCCAAAGTCGGTTAGGAAACTCAAAGGGTGATTTTTTAGAGACTGCTTTCTTTGAATGTTCTAATTTGAGCTCTTTAAGTCTTTCTTCTGCTTCTTCAAGTGTAATTTCGTTCAACCAATTTACTTCTATAGCAAATTGGTATTTTCTATCCGCTAATTCTCGTGCTCCCCAAGCCGATAAACGTAAAATTCCTGGGCCGCTCATTCCCCAATGGGTAATTAATAAAGGTCCGGAAGCTTCTAGTTTGGAGTTTTTCACCTTTACAGAGGCCACAGCAGAAACGCCCATTAAATCTTTAATTCGTTTGTCTTTAATATTGAAAGTGAATAGGGAAGGCACTGGAGGAATGATAGTATGTCCAATTTCAGAAAGCAAGTCCCATATTTTCGGATTGCTTCCGGTAGCCAAAACTATTTTTTCGCAGGAATAGTTGGCCACATTCGTTTCAATTTTCCAGTAATTATTCCCTTTAAATAGTGATTGAACGCTCTGCCCGGTAAGCACATCAATTCCTAATTTTTTGGCCGTATGGGTGAAGCAATCAATTATGGTTTGGGATGAATTGGATACAGGAAACATTCTGCCGTCCTCTTCAATTTTTAATTCTACTCCATGTTTTTCAAACCATTCGATGGTATCTCCTGAGCAAAATTGGTGAAACGGACCGCGGAGTTCTTTTTCCCCACGCGGATAATATTTCACTAAATCATTCGGAACAAAACAGGCATGAGTAACATTGCATCTGCCACCACCAGAGACTTTAACTTTGGTCAACACCTCTTTTCCACGTTCTAAAATAGCAACTTTATAACTCGGATTTTTTTCTACAATATTAATTGCAGTGAAAAATCCCGCAGCACCTCCACCCACAATTACTATGTCGTATTTAGAAATCATATTCGATCTGGAAAATCAGAAATTATGCCGTCTATTGGCAATGTTTTGACAAATATAAGGTCTTCTGCAGAATTTACGGTCCAAGTGTAAATTTTATATCCACTGTTTTGAATGGCATTGCAATTTTCTTGATTCAGTAATTTGAAATACGGATTAATTGAGTGAACTTTTATTTTTTTGGCGAAGGCCAATGCATTTTCAATGGAATCTTCGGTCAAGACACCCAGTAAAATGGACGAATTTAATTTTGATATAGTTTCTAAGGTTTCCCAAATAAAGCTTGAAACTTGAAATAGTTGGTAATTCCAATTGAAATTAGTTACAAATTCTTCAATGATTTCAACTACTTTTTGGGTAGCCAAAGGGTCCTTGATTTCAATATTGACGCCACATTTTTTATCGACTAATTCTAGGACCTCACGCAAAGTTGGAATTCCCATTTGATTTAATTCGGAAGCAGAAAAATTAGAAACCAATCCGGTTTGGTTTGTAGTTCGATCAACCGTTTCGTCATGAATGACTATTACTTTGCCATCTTTACTCAAGTGCACATCCAATTCATTGGCATCTACATTAAGCTCCAATGCTTTTGCAAATGAAGCTAGCGTGTTTTCTGCAACATAGCCTTTTGCACCACGATGACCAATTTTTAGCATGGAATATTACATTTTTTCTACTAAGAGAATAGGGAAAGGCGTGTCAAATTTTACTTTTCCATCAGTAACAATGGAAGTTTTTCCAGAATAAGCATCTTTAATATTATCACCATTAGTAAAAATAGTTCCAACTGAAATTGTTTTTTTGCCAACTGGCAATTCCAATCCAACAACCACATTATCAGAATTTTTTCCATAAGTATATGTTCTGCTAAAAACGTACGGTTTACTAGATATTTGGTTATGTATTCCGGCGCCAATTGCTGGGTGGTTTTTTCTAAAGCTGCCTAGTTTTTGCCAATGCAAAACAACATCTTGGGTTTTTGAATCTGTTTTTATTTCTTCCCAATTCATAAAAGAACGAAGCGTCGCATCTCCTTTCGTGCCCTCAATATTTAAGGAACGCGCACTTTCATCTCCATAATAAGTTTGTGAAATACCGGGAGCTAATAGCAATTTTGTTGCGCTTTCTAATGATTTTTCTCTTTTCTTATCAAATGGATTTCCGTCATCATGAGAAGAAACATAGTTCATCACGGTATTTCCTTTTAAATCGGAATTTAATATCGATGCATATTTTGAAAACAATTCTTCGTAACTCATTTTAGCATCCCAAGTAAATCCGAAGTTGATTAAGCCAGTAAATCCATTTTCAAAATAGTTCACTTTTTTATCTCCAAAATCATATATTTTTTTGCCGCTTATGTTGTAACCATATACTTCACCAACCATAAAAAATGGGTTGGCATCCAAAACCTTATTTGGATTATTGGCTTTAAATTCGGCGAAAGCCCTATCACATACTTTTTTAAAATCAGCCCAAACATCTTCTTTGGTATGCTTAGCGGTATCTACTCGGTAGCCATCAATTCCGAAGTAGGTTATGTAATCGGAAAGCCATTTCATAATGTAATATTTTGGTGCTCTTGGGTAGCCTGTTTTCTTGAAAAAGGCATCCAATTCGGCAATTTCTTTTTCGTAACGCTCTTCTTTTTTCCATTTTTCAATTAAGAAAGGAGGTAGTTCTACATTATCATTGCTTTCTGTTTTTACATCGGGAAGATTCTCTACAAGTGTGCAATTAATATAGGTGTCATACGATTGATAGGTACATTTTGGTGAGGTTCTCACCCAGTCACTTGGAAAAGCGGTGTCTTCTGGAGTCACTGGTCCAGTATGGTTTATTACCGCATCTAGCATAATTCGAATGCCTTTGGCATGTGCTTTTTGAACTAATTCGGCAAGGTCATTTTTGGTTCCATAACTTGGATCTATCGCACTCCAATCCCGAGTCCAGTAACCGTGAAAACCATAAGAAAAACCAGTTCCTTCGTCTACACCATCATGAATTTGCTCTACAATTGGAGTCATCCAAATTACTGTAATTCCTAATTTATCAAAATAACCTTCGTCCAATTTTTGAATCACCCCACGAATATCTCCACCCTCAAATCCTCTTAATTTTCCAGTTTCTTTAGTTCTGTTAAAAGTGTGGTCGTTAGTGGTATCGCCATTGTTAAAACGATCGGTTAATAGAAAATACACATTTGCATTTTCCCATATAAAAGGAGTTTTTGAAACAGCCTTATTCGTTTCTTGGGCATCAATTGTATTACAAATAAACAAAGCAATGAGAAGTGAAGCAATTGTATTTTTTTTCATGATTTAGTATTCTATTATTATTTCTGGTTTAGTTCCTTTTTCCCAAGAAATCGAAATTTCAGTTTGATTGGTAGTGGTTTTAAAAGCACTTTCTTTTCCGTTTAGGAATACTTTTTTAGGTTGAATAGTATGCAATATTAGATTTACAAGTTTTCCCTTCGATGCAAAGTTTTTCCCAATTTCAGCTGTGAAATTAATTTTCAAAATTCCTTTTGAAAGGCTACTGCTAAATTTTAATAGTTCGTAATTTTCTTTTTCAAATGCATTGGGAGTTACACCATCATCATTGTAAACACTCCCAGTAGAGGCAATTGCTTTTTCATCAAAATAATAATGCAAATCAAAATTATCCAATGAATACTCGCTTGTATTGGTAATGGTTTTAATTCTTGGAATGAAGCTACCACCTACAACAAAAACCGGAATATGGTCTTCAGCTACTTCAATTTTACTTGTTGTATTGCTAGTATATTTTTTATCTGAATAAAAATCAAACCAATTGAATTTGGAATTTGGAAATTGCACTTCGGTTTCTTTAATGTTAGCACTTGTTATGGGTTTAACTAAAAAATTAGCTCCCCAATAATATTGATCTGATTTAATATCAGAAGAATTGTTTTCCATATAAAATGGACGCATTAGCGGCAAACCTTTTTGATTGTTTTCAAATGCCAAAGTGTAATTGTATGGCAATAATTGATAGCGTAATTCCACTTGTTTTTTAGCTTTTTCTTTGGTTACTATATCTTTATAAGCAACTTCAGAAGCTACATCTTCTTGCGCATGGGGACGAAATATTGGGTTAAAAACGCCATATTGCAACCAACGTAAATACAATTCGTTATCAAAATAATCACCTGCAAATCCACCCAAATCAGAATGCATATAGGCCATCCCTTGCATTCCCATTTGTACAGAAATACCAACTTGACTTTGCAAACCACCCCAGCTTCTGCTCACATCGCCACTCCACGGAATCATTCCAAAACGCTGGCTTCCCGAATATCCGGCACGCATTAATATGAATGGACGCTGGTTAGGAAAGTCTTTTTGATATCCTTCAGCAATTAATTTTGCCCAATTGTGTCCGTAAACGTTATGAATTTCATCTGCTTTTCCGCCGGCAGTGATTGCAGAACTCGGGAAAACTTCGGGTTCACCCAAATCACCCCAAAGTCCGCCAACACCTTGATTGATTAATCGCTTATAAACATTCCAAAACCATTCTTTTCCTTGTAGTTTGAAAACATCTACAATACCGGTATTTCCAAAATAAAAATCCCAAGTTGCTGGAGTTCCATCGGCATTGGTAGCCAAAATTTTATTGCTAGCTGCTTCTTGCCATTTGGAAGAAGTGGTGAGAATAAAGGGCTCGGTAATGAGTATTGTTTTGATATTTTTTTTAGACAAATCAGCTATCATTTTATCCGGATTTGGAAAATTATCTTTGTCCCAATCTAGATTTCCCATGGTACCTTTAATGTCTTTTCCAAACCAATATAAATCTAAAATAATGGCATCAACAGGAATTTTACTTTCTTCAAATTTTTGAATGGTTCGTTCAACTTCTTCTTGCGAATGGTATCCAAATCGACTTGAAAAATTACCGAACGCCCATCTTGGAGGTAACGGCTGTTTTCCGGTAAGGGAAGTATAATTAGACGTTAAATCATCCCAAGTATCTCCAATTAGCACCTGATAGGTTTTTCTGCCCGAAATAGTTTCATAGACTAAAGTGTTGTCTTTTTTACTGTCTAAATCCAAGTATCCAATGGCTGCATTATCAAAATGAACCGCATACATTTTTGAAGATAAAACCACTGGAATACAAAAATTCATTAAATCGGCATGGGTTTGATACCCATAACTTGCACGGTTATACAATTGCAATTTATTGCCGCGTCGGTTCATTGTTTCCAATGCTCTTGAACCTCCTCCGTATAGTTTTTCTTCGGGAGAAATGTTGAATTCTATTGTTTCATTATTTTCGTTTTTGGCATAGCCATTTTTTTCAGATAAAATAATTTCACCGTTTGTTAAATAGGAAATTTTAAAAGGAGCTTTATCAATAAGCACCGTAATTTCTTTAGAAAAGAGCATTAATGCGCCTATTCCATCTGATAATTTTACTTTGTTTTTTTCTTGCGATTTAATTACTGCCTCCGAATTTGGATTGAAAGTTTCTCCTTTAGGAATAAAAGAAGTTTCTACGATTTTATCTGATAAGTACTTAATCAAATAAGCACCATCATTGGTTTTTACTTCCAAAATATTTTTTTTCCAAGTATGGGAAAGATAATTTCTATTTGCATTTTGCGCAAATGAAATAGCAGTAATTAATAAAAAGCAAAGTGTTTTTTTCATTTAGAAAGTTTATTTTAATTCCAATATCATGGCCGATTTTCCTTCAATTACCAAATCTTCTTTAAGGATAATTTGTTTGTTTGATAAAGCTTCGCTAGCCAAAATATGGTCCTTAATATTTTCTTTAAATCGATCTAATTTTAAAGTTTGTTTTTCGGTATTGTTATTAATAACTACCATTACCGTCTCAGAATCGTTGTATCTAAAATATACATATACATTGTTATCTGGAACGTAATGTTTCATTTTTCCAGAATGTATTACCGATTTGTTTTTACGCCAATTATATAATTTTGAAGTGAAATCGAAATACTGTTCTTGTGTTGCATTTCTCCCCGATTTTGAAAAAGCATTGTTGGTATCACCATTCCATCCGCCCGGAAAATCTCTACGAATATCTCCATCTCCAAAAGATTTACTTCCGGACATTCCAATTTCTGAGCCATAATAAATTTGTGGAATTCCACGAATTGTAGCTATTAGTGTCATCGCCAATTTGTATTTATTGAAATCATTTTTATAAACTTCATTCAAACGATTGGTATCATGATTTTCTGCAAAAACAAGCATATTATTGATATTTGGATATAGAAAATCATTATTGAAATTCTCATAAATCTTGACCATTCCATTTCGCCAATCTTGTTTGTCTTCATTGAAAACACCTGCATTTATTGTTTCAAGAAGGGTAAAATCCATTACACTTGGCAAATTGGAATTGTAACTTTGTATCGCTGCAATTTTACTGTCTTTTTGCCAATACGCAATTTGTGCTTGGCTGTAATACCAAACTTCTCCAGCAATATTAAAATTTGGGTATTCATCTGTTATGGATTTTGTCCATTTGGCAATAGCTTTTTTATCATTATAGGAATAGGTATCAACTCTAAATCCATCTAAATCAGCATATTCGATCCACCAAATCGCATTTTGAGTTAAATAATTTAGCACCAAAGGATTTGATTGATTCAAGTCGGGCATTGATTTTACAAACCAGCCATCAACACATCGTTCCTTATCAATTACAGATGCATTTGTATCCATTTGAGTTGCCATTCTGTAATTGGTTTGAGCATAACCTGGAAACTGATGAATCCAATCGTAAGTTGGCAAATCATTCATCATCCAATGTTTGTAACCCCAATGGTTTGTAACATAATCCATGATGTTTTTCATACCTCTTTTGTGTAATTCCGAGCTCAAACGCACATAGTCTTCGTTGGTTCCAAAACGAGAATCTATTTTATAAACATCCGATTGCCCGTATGTATGATAGGATCCGCGTTCATCATTGTCTTCGCAAAGTGGTGTTGGCCAAACTGCAGTTGCACCAAGCTCTTTGATGTAATCCAAATGATTGATAATCCCCTGGATATCCCCGCCATGGCGTCCATCTTTATTAGTTCTATCCGATTTTTCAATTGTTTCTTGCGTACTATCGTTGTTGGGATTTCCGTTTGCAAAACGATCTGACATGATTAAGTAAATCATATCTGAGCTATCATAGCTTTTGCGTAAGCGTGAATTTTCTCTTCTTGCTTTCAGCGAATAGTTTTGGGTAAACGACTTGTTTTTGTTTTTGAATGTAAATACAAAATCTTGCGCTGCACTATTCTTGGTGTCAATAGTAACAAAAATATAATTTGGATTTTCTGTTTTTTGAACTTGCTTTATGATTATTCCATTGGAAACCGAAATGCTGTTTTGGGCAATATTTTTTCCATAGAACATAATTTGCAACTCAGATAAATTCATGTCGCTCCACCAAAATGGCGGTTCAACTCGGTCTATTTGTGCAAATGAAATGGAAGTGATAAATAAGAAAAGAACTACTTTTTTCATGGTATGGTTTTGTTAATGACGTACTAATTTAAAAAAATAAGTCGCAAAGAACTTCTTTGCGACTTAAAATATCGAACAATAATTAAACTTTGACTAAGGTGTTAGGTTCTACTTGAATTTCTTTTCCTTTAACAATGACTTTAATAGCCTGTGTGCCATCTAAAGAAAATGAAGTTTCATTTTGATTTACAACCACTTTCACAATTTGATTTCTGAAATTGATTTTAAACGAATAACCTTGCCATTCTTTTGGAATTTTTGGTTCAAAATGTAAGGTGTCATTTTTTACACGCATTCCACCAAAACCTTCTACAATACTCATCCAAGTTCCGGCCATTGAAGTAATGTGGCAACCTTCTTCCACTTCTTTGTTGTAGTCGTCTAAGTCCAAACGAGAAGTTCTTAAATAAAAGGTGTAAGCCATTTCCATTTTATCCAATACTGCTGCTTGAATTGAGTGTACACAAGGTGAAAGTGAACTTTCGTGAACGGTAAACGGTTCATAAAAATTAAAATGTTTTTCTAATTCTTCTTTGGTGAAATGATCTTCAAAGAAGTAAAAACCTTGTAAGGTATCGGCTTGTTTAATGTAAGGCGAACGTAAAATTCTATCCCATGACCATTTTTGGTTAATTGGGCGTTGTGATCGATCTAAATCATTAACTTTTACCAACTCTTTATCTAAGAAGCCATCTTGTTGTAAATAAATTCCAAGTTCTTCAGAATAGGGGAAATACATATTGTCGGCAACTGCTTTCCAATGCGCAATTTCGGCTGCATCTAAATTTACTTTGCTCATTATTCTAGAAAAATCGGATGCGTATTCTTTTTCTACTTTGTTAATTTGCTCCACGGCATAATCAATACACCATTTCGCTAAATAATTAGTATAGAAATTATTATTTACATTGTTTTCATATTCGTTGGGCCCTGTAACTCCTAGAATTACATATTGATTTTTATGGGTAGAGTAGGTAGCTCTTTGATGCCAAAAACGAGCAATTCCAATCAATACTTCCAATCCTTTTTCTGGAATGTAAGAGTAGTCTCCTGTGTAACGGAAATAATTGAAAATTGCAAAAGCAATAGCGCCGTTTCTATGAATTTCTTCAAATGTAATTTCCCATTCGTTGTGACATTCTTCACCATTCATGGTAACCATTGGGTACAATGCAGCACCGTTAGTAAATCCTAATTTGGCAGCGTTTTCAATGGCTTTGTCCAATTGATTGTAACGGTAGGTCAACAGGTTTCTAGCTACTTGTTGGTCTTTGGTAGCCATATAAAACGGAATGCAATACGCCTCAGTATCCCAGTACGTAGATCCGCCATATTTTTCACCTGTAAATCCTTTCGGACCAATATTCAATCGAGAATCTTTACCTAAATAAGTTTGGTTCAATTGGAAAATATTGAAACGAATTCCTTGTTGTGCTTTTACATCACCATCTATGGTAATGTCGCTCATTTCCCAAATTTTTGCCCAAGCCTGTTTTTGATTTTCTGCTAAATCCGAATAACCAATTTCAAGTCCTTGCGCAATTACTTTTTTAGCAGCACTAATTGTATCTTGGTGGTTTAATGAAACAGTATAACCACCTAATTTTTGAATGGCACTTGTTTGACCTTTTGCAACAGCAACTTCATAGGTAAATTCAATACTGTCGGAAGTTTTAGTAACTTCTGAAGGCGCATAATTTAGGTTGTTACTTTCTAGCAAAATGGTATTGTGCATGAAAGTAGTTGCTGTAAAATGGGTTTTAAAAGTTCTAGCGGTTACAAATGCTTCATTTCCAGAATTTGTAACATCTAGCGGCTCCCAAAATTTTTCTTCCCAGTTGGCATCTTCATTTTGAACTCCGGCATCTAGATACGGTTTGTATACAATTTTGGCATCACCATTTAATGGAGTGATTTCAAAATTAATAATTCCTAATTCATCTAAATCCAAAGATAGAAAACGAGTAATTTTTGCCGCAACTTGGGTTCCGTTTTGTAGGGTAGCTTCAAAAGAACGGTAATAAATACCTTCTTTCATGTTTAATTCTCTGCGGAAATTTGCGACCGATTTGCATTTAGCTAAATCTAAAATTTCGCCATTGATTTCAATGTTAATTCCAATCCAGTTTGGTGCATTTAACACTTTTGCAAAATATTCTGGATAGCCATTTTTCCACCAGCCCACTTTAGTTTTATCGGGATAGTAAATTCCGGCAATATAACTTCCTTGAAATGTTTCACCAGTATAGGTTTCTTCAAAATTGGCGCGTTGCCCCATGGCACCGTTTCCGATGCTGAATAAACTTTCTGACGATTTTACGCTTTCTGCATCAAATCCTTCTTCAATTATCGACCAATTATCTGGTTTAATGTAATCTTGATTCATTATTCTGTATTTTAAATCTATTTTCAAACTTCAGTAGCGTTTGAAAATTTGTAACTAATTTTAATTTATTAAAGTATCTAAAAAAGCGGTATCAATAAATGTGAAATCTTTAAATAGATAGTTTGCTTCGTGTAAAGTTGCTGCATCTCCAATTCCAATACTGATCATATTGGCAATATTGGCAGCCTGAATTCCTGCAACCGAATCTTCAAAAACAATCGAGTTTTCGTTGGTTGCGTTCAGTTTTTTTGCGGCTTGTAGAAATACTTCGGGATCGGGCTTAGCATTGGATACATCGTTGCCATCTACAATAGCATCAAAAAGCGGCATCACTCCCGTTTTTTCTAATATAGGACGAGCATTTTTACTTGCAGATCCTAGCGCTATGAGTTGGTTATTGTCTTTTAAATAATGCAAAACCGGAAGTACTCCTGGTAGAATTTCGCTTTGGTCAATATTTACTAAATACGACAAGTACTCTTCATTTTTTTGAATAAGCCATTTGTCTTTATCTTCTTGAGAAGCTTGAATATTTCCAAGCTCTAAGATGATATCTAGTGAGCGAACACGGCTTACACCTTTCAGTTGTTCGTTATGTTCGTGAGTAAATTCGATGCCTAGTTCTTGAGCTAATTTTTTCCAAGCTAAAAAATGGTATTTAGCCGTGTCTACAATTACTCCGTCAAGGTCGAAAATGAATGCTTTTTTATTTGTCATTGTATTCTAATTATTCTGCTTTTTCTTTTACAGAAAAAACGGCTAAACCAGCAATTGCCATTGAAATTCCGGCAATTACAATAATCATTATTGGTGACCCTCCAAAAAGGGCAATTAAAGTACTTCCTAATAATCCGGCAGCAATTTGTGGAATGGTGATGGTGGCATTAAACAACCCCATGTATACTCCCATTTTTTCTGCTGGCAAAGAACTTGATAACATAGCGTAAGGAATTGCTAATATAGCAGCCCATGCAAATCCAACTCCAATCATAGATAGTAATAACAGGTTTTTATCATGGATTAAGATCATCGAAATTAATCCGATTCCACCTAAAATAAGTGAAAAACTATAGGTTTTTTTTCTGCCAATTGCTTTTGCAATACTAGGAATTAGTAAGGCAAATATTGCTGCAATAGCGCTGTAAAATGCAAACATTACTCCGGTCCAATCTCCAGCTTCATTAAAGCCAAGCGATTTTGCATCTACTGCATCAGGACCCCAAACTTGATTTGCAATAGCTCTAGTAGTGTAAACCCACATTAAGAAAAGAGAAAACCAAGAAAAGAATTGTACCACACCAAGTTGCCAAAATATTTTTGGTGCATTTGAAATTAATGTAAACATATTTGATTTTACTTTATTTTCTGTGGCATCAATATCAATATTGTTGTATTCAGCATGTTCTTTTGGAGCGTATTCTTTGGTTCTGAAAACTGTCCAAAGAACGCTAAGTAATAAAATTGAACCACCGATATAAAAGGACCAAATTACAGAATCGGCAACTTTTTGACCTTCAGCTGGGACGTTAGCTACATTGGCTTTGGTTAATATCCAAGGAAGTAACGAACCAAAAACAGCACCAAAATTGATAAGGGCACTTTGAAGGGAATAGCCTAGATTTTTTTGTTCGTCGTTTACCATATCTCCCACTAATGCTCTAAAGGGTTGCATCGTGATATTGAAGGAAGTATCCATCAATAATAACATTACAGCACCAAAAACTAATGGAGGTAAAAGATTGGTAAAATTTCCGGCATTTGGCATAAAAAACATAGCCAAAGCAGAAATAATTGCGCCAACTAAAATAAAAGGAATTCTTCGGCCTAAACGAGTCCAAGTTTTATCACTTGAAAGACCAATAATCGGTTGTACAATTAAACCTGCCAAAGGGGCAGCAAGCCAAAAATAACCAATGCTGTGTACATCGGCACCTAATGCTTCTAAAATTCTACTTGTATTTCCGTTTTGTAGCGAATAGCCAATTTGCACTCCTAAGAATCCAAAGCTTAAATTCAAAATTTGCCAAAAACTTAATTTGGGTTTTTTCATTATCGTAAATTTAAATATTACGATAAGCAGTATGCTTATCAAAACTCATTTTTTTGTTTTCGAAGTAAAAAGTATAAGTTTTGATTTGGTAAAGATATTAAAAGAAATAAGAAATTAAAATTATGGTTAAAAAAAATATAAAAAATGCCAACGAAAACGTTTTTTTGTTAATAAATAAATTAATTTAACGTGTTGATTCTCGCTCTATTAGCTCGGTTTCAATTACTTCGGTTTTATATTGTTCTTCATAATCTTCTTCTACAATTTCTAGTTTTTCAATCAACATAATTGCAGCTTTTTCTCCCATTTTTATTCCATTTTGACTTACGGTTGTGATGGAAGGAGAGGAATATTTAGAGATGATACCGTCAGTAAATCCAATTATTGAAAGGTCTTCGGGAACTTTTTTCCCTAATCGGGTTGCTGTTTTTATTGCGGTAACCGCAAAAATTTCGTTTACTGCAAAAATGGCCTCAATGTCGTAGTTCAAAATCAAAGCTTCAATAGAAGATTCAAAGTTATCGGTATCTTCAATTTTTAAAATTAGATTTTCATCAACCGAAATATCATTATTTTGAAGTGCTTTGATGTATCCTTCGGTTCTTAATTTACCTACACTTACGTAATCTATAGTGGTGAGCAGTGCAATTTTTTTAATTCCTTTATCAATTAGAAATTGGGTTGCATTAAAAGCAGCTAAATTGTCGTCGATAATTACTTTATCACATAGAATATCATTTGTAATTCGATCAAACATTACCACAGGCATTCCTTGATTGATCACTTCGGTAATGTGGTGAAAATCACGTTTTTGTTGGGTTTCTTTAGATAATGACATAATAAAGCCATCAATACTTCCATTGGCAAGCATTTCCATATTGATTACTTCTTTGTCGAAAGATTCATCAGAAAGGCAAACAATAACATTGTATCCTTTTTTATTGGCTACATGTTCAACTCCGCTAATTACGGTGGCAAAAAAATGGTGAATTATTTCGGGGATAATAATGCAAATCGTTTTCGACTTTCTGTTTTTTAAACTAAGCGCAATATTGTTGGGTTTGTAGTTGTATAATTTCGCAAAAGCTTGCACTTTTTTACGGGTGTCTTCGCTAATTTCTGAACTGTCTCTGAGGGATTTTGAAACTGTAGAAATGGATACGTCTAATTCCTTTGCAATTTGCTTTAAAGTTACTTTTCTTTTCATGTTGCAAAATTGATAAATATTTAATAAAAAATAAAGATATATTTATTTTCTTAATCCTTGAATTTTTAAGCATAAATCTTATAATATTCGGAAAGTTTTCAACACGAAAACGATTTCGCTGTATATATATTAAAGGAGTAATTTTTTTTTACCATTTATTTACATAATTTTAATCCTTCGAAGTAAAAGTATAAGTTAAACAAACAATTAATTAATCTAAAAATAATTTATGAAAACAATTTATAAAAAATTGTTGTTTTTATTTCTATTACTGCCTTTCAGTATTCTTGCACAGAATGTTGTTAATGGAGTTGTAGTAGATAAAAAAACTAATCAACCAATATCGGGAGTAAATGTATCTCTAAAAGGATCAAATCAAAGCACTTCAAGTGATTTTGATGGTAAATTTAAGTTGTCCAAAGTAAAAAAAGGAGATAAAATACAAATTTCTTATGTTGGATACAAAAATGAAACTATAACTTTTGAAGATCAAAAAACACTAGTAGTTTCTTTAATTGAAGAAGCTAATGTATTACAAGATGTTGTGGTACAAGTTGGTTATGGATCTGTTAAGAAAAAAGATGCAACAGGATCAGTAGAGGTTTTAACAACTAAAGAAATGAACAAAGGTTATGTTTCTACTGTTGAAGGGCTATTAAACGGTAGAGCTGCAGGTGTTGTTGTAACACAAGGTGGTCGTCCTGGAGATGGCGCAGCAATTAGAATTCGTGGTGAATCGTCTTTATATGGTAAAAATGATCCATTAGTAGTAGTTGATGGCGTTCCAATTGAAAATGGATTAAACTCTATCAACCCAAATGATATAGAGACAATATCTGTATTAAAAGATGCTTCTTCTACTGCGATTTATGGTAACCGAGCTTCAGCTGGGGTTATTATGATTACTACTAAGAAAGGTACAAAAGGAGATGTAAAAGTTAGTTTCAATAGTAACATTACAATAAATACTCTAGCAAAAAAATTAGATGTTACTTCTGCAGACGATTTTAGAGCATTTCTTACAAATCCTGCAAATATTTCGTTCTATAATATAAATCAGTCAAGAATTGATAGAATGGGAACTGCTTCTACTGATTGGCAAAATGAGATTTTTTCAAATTCAGTTACCATGGATAATTTTATTTCAATGAGGGGATCATTATTTAATAAAATTCCATCATCACTATCTATCGGAAACTCTTATATTCCTGGTATATTGAAAACTTCAAATTATGATAGAACTACAACAGCACTTAGATTAAATCCATCTTTATTTAAAGATCATTTAAAAATTGCTATTAATAGTAATATAACTATTACTAAAAACCGATTTGCTGATGAAGGTGCTATTAGAAATGCAATTACATTTGATCCAACTCAATCGGTTACTAATAATACTGGTTTAAATGGAGGTTATTTTGAGTGGTATGATACGTCAGGTAATCCTATCTTTTTAGGTACAGATAATCCTGTAGCTACATTAATGCAAACTAACAATACAAATCATTCCTATCGCTATTTAGCAAACATTCAAGCAGACTATAAATTACACTTTTTCCCAGATTTAAAATTTACGGCGATTGCTGCAATTGATCGTTCTACAGGAACTAGTGCATACGAATTAAGTAACCAAAGTATTAGTGGATTATACAATAATGGAGTAGGTTTAGGTAATAAATCTGAAGGATGGGGTACTAGTACACAAAAATCATTGGAGGTTTATTTTAATTACAGTAAAAAATTCGGTAAATTAAATTTAGATATTACGGGAGGTCATAGTTACCAAAACACAAAACAAGATTCATTTAATACTGGAAATCTTAACAACCCACAAAATGTAATTAATTCTAATAATTATTACTTAAATCCAATTGTTAAATTAGAGTCTTATTTTGGTAGAGCTAATGTTGGTTTTGATAGTAAGTATTTATTAACTCTTAACTTAAGAAGAGATACTTCTAACCGATTTGATCCATCAAACCAAACAGCTATTTTCCCAGGAGCTGCATTTGCATGGGTTGCTTCAAATGAAGGCTTTTTAAAAGATAGTAAATCAATCACTAGCTTAAAATTTAGAGCTGGATGGGGGCAAACTGGTCAGCAAGACATGAATTATAATTATTTTCCTTATTTGCCAACCTATTTAGGCTCAAATGTTGGTTCGTCTTATTATTTTGGTAATACTGCATATAGTCCAGTTAGTCCATTATTTTATACCACATTATTAAAATGGGAAACCGTTACTTCAACAAACTTTGGAATTGATTTTGAATTATTTAAAAAAGTTAAAGGAAGTTTAGATGTTTTTCAAAAAGAAACACAAGAATTGTTAGCAAAAGGAGTGCCATATCCTGATGGAGCAAACCTTTCTAATAATGGTCCAAGAAACTTTGGTAATCTTATAATACAAGGTGTAGAGTTTAATTTAAATGCAGACATTATTAATACTAA
>Ga0078894_10000613_pt1 | contig 25196 bp, 23 predicted proteins | sample LauGreSu1BDMLBSD_2_FD_67506 | JGI IMG/M metagenome (GOLD analysis project Ga0078894, IMG submission 67506) | Freshwater lake microbial communities from Lake Michigan, USA - Su13.BD.MLB.SD (version 4) (version 4) | ecosystem: Environmental > Aquatic > Freshwater > Lake | place: Lake Michigan... | reverse complement strand
AATCTGTTGTAACTGCAGGTGCAACACCAGTTTTAGTTGATTCAGATCCACTTACTTGGAACATGGACGTTAGTCAAATTGAAAATAAAATAACACCTAAAACAAAGGCAATACTTGTAGTTCATATTTATGGATTGCCTGTCGATATGGATCTTGTCATAGATTTATGTAAAAAATATAAATTATTGTTGATTGAAGATGCGGCAGAAATGCACGGACAAACATATAAAGGTCGAAAATGTGGATCACTTGGAGATATAAGTACATTTAGTTTCTATCCAAATAAACATATTACAACAGGAGAAGGAGGAATGATTGTTTGCAATGATGCTGCAATTGCGGAACGCTGCAAAAAATTACGCAACCTGGCATTTGAACCCAAAAGAAGAAGATTTGTACATGAAGAATTGGGCTGGAATTACAGAATGACCAACGTTCAGGCAGCACTTGGTGTGGCTCAGTTGGAAAGAATAGAAGAACATTTATGCAAAAAACGGGAGATAGGAGGTATATACAGAAATGGTTTAAAAGGCCTAAAAGGCTTTCAACAACAGCAGTTCAAAACTGATTTTTCTGAAAATATTTATTGGGTTTTTGGGTTAGTTGCTGATACCGGGGAACTGGCATCTAAAATGGTCAATAAATTATCTGAACATCAAATTGGAACCAGGCCATTTTTCTGGTGTATGCATGAGCAACCTGTTTTTAACAAAATGAGATTGTTTAAAAATGAGACATATCCAATAGCTGAAAAATTAGCAAGGAATGGATTTTATATCCCGAGCGGTTTAGGGTTAAAGGAGAAAGAAATCGGAATGGTTATTAAATTAATAATTGAAATTGCAGGATAAACTAAAGATAGCAGTAGTTATAAATGATCAATTTCATCCTGAAATGGGAGGTGCCTTTGGATATTACGAATCTTTGGTAAATGCAATTGACAAATATCAATTCAATCCTTTATTGGAATTTGTATTTGTCCGTTTTTCAGAAGGAAAAGATTTTAAGTTTAAAAGAGAGTTTTTGCAATTTACATTTGATGAAATAATTCCTGAAGAGGAGCATTGTAAAAAAAGAATTAAACAAATTAATAGAATTCCTTTTTTATTTATTAAGCAACCATTAAGAAAAAGGTATGAATCAAGAATTCCAAATTTAAAAATAGACCAGGAGGCCGCCAGGAAGATGAAATTAGAAAGTTGGCTTCAAAATAATAATATTGATTTAGTGTATTATTTAACGCCTCATGGTGGTGAATACAATTTCCCTTTTGTAACTACCCATTGGGATGTAGGCCATTATACTATGTACGCATTTCCAGAAGTTATTATGAACGGTACTTTTGAGCGAAGGGAAAAATTATATCAAAAAACGTATAAAAAAGCACTCGCCATATTCTGCGAATCTGTTGCTGGGGAAAATGAGTTAGTTAAATACAAACAAATCAATCCGGACAAAATTTATATTGTCCCACTTTTTCCCGGTAAATTGGTAGACCTGGAAATTAATATAGAAGAACAAAAATCAATCATTGAACAAAAGTTTACCTTAAAAGCAAGGCAATATTTTCTATATCCTGCCCAATTTTGGTCGCACAAAAATCATTATAATCTTTTGATTGCTTTCAAAAAAGTGAATGGAAAATATCCTGATTTAAAATTGGTACTTCCGGGTTCTGATAAAGGAAATTTAGAATATCTAAAAGAAGTTATAAGCAATATGGAATTACACTTCTCTGTTATACTTCCGGGGTTCATAAGTAACAAAGAGCTTTACAGTCTTTACAAAAATGCTATTGCTTTGGTAATGCCAACGTTTTTAGGCCCCACTAATATGCCATTATTGGAGGCAGCATTTCTTGGATGCCCTGTAATAACATCTTGCTTTGAGGGGCATAAAGAAATATTAGGTGAATTTGCAACTTATATTAACCCGCTTGATGAAGATGAAATTGCAAATGCAATGATAAAAGAATATGAGGCTGAGGAAAAGATCAGAAAGAATTTTAAAAATGAAGTAAATACAATACAAACAGCAATAAGAAAAGTAGAGGAAATATTTTTAAAAATTAGAAAAATACGAAAAACTTGGGGGGGCAATTTTAAACAATTTTAAAGTTTAAATGAGTGTGAAAAGTTCAGTCATTACCATAAATTAAAACAACTTAGCTGATCTTCGAAAATCATTCAAACCGCATTTGCTCAAAGATGTGCACTATTTGTGTATATTCTTATTGAACGAAGTTCTACTGGCTGAAGTAGATAAAAAAATCAAAATCATGGATTTTGATTTGCTCTTGTTGGATCAGATAAGTGGGTGGTAAAAGAAATATGGGAAATAATTGATCAGTATGGGTTAGAGAAACATATTCTTTATTTAGGCTTTGTTTCTATACTGGAATTAAAATAATTATATCTCAAATCAGTGGGATTAGTTATGCCTACATACATACCTTGGGCCTTCTAAAATGTATGTAATAGACACACCGGAATTAAACTGTCAGGTACCTTTCAGCAATCTTGAAGTACATTTCGAAGATTTAGAAGGTGCGTACTATTATGATTCGGCAGATTATTTTTCCATACACCTCCAAATAAAACAAATGATTAGTGAAAAAAGATGCAATATTAATAAAAATTATAGAAGATCTTTTAGTATAAACAATTCGCTGAAATCTATTGACGAAGCATTTTCATTCTTAAAACATATTAGATTGTGTTGGGGGCAATCTAATAAAGCCTATTAAAATAAATTAAATTATTTAGTACCCAAGAAACATGTCGAGATTAAATAAAAAGGCTATTCAAAATATTACTTTTATTGTTTTTGAATAGTTCCTAAGGAAGGAATATACATATATGTTATAAAGTTATGTTACTATCAATCATCACAATAAATAAAAATAATTTGGCAGGTCTACAAAGTACAGTTGAAAGCGTTAAAAAACAAACGACTATTAACTTTGAATACTTGTTAATAGATGGAGCCTCAACGGATGGAAGTGTGGATTACATTAAAACTCATACTCATCTTTTCACTTATTGGTTATCTGAACCTGATAAAGGAATTTACGATGCAATGAATAAGGCCATTTTGAAATCAAATGGTGAATATCTGCTATTTTTGAATAGTGGAGATGTACTTGCAGATGACTTCGTTGTAGAAAATATCACCCCTTTAATAGACAGAGAAGCGATGGTTATATTAGGATGTTCTATTTTGGTTGGTAAGGATTCTGAGACTATTTCATCACCACCCATAGAATCTTTATTTCGCCGACTTTATTATTTTGGTTTCCATCATCAAGCTGCACTAATTTCAAAAAGGTTATTTAAGAAATATGGTCTTTACAATACCAAATTTTATATATCTTCAGATTGGGCTCTTTTTTTCGAAGCTTTAGTAATCAACAATGAGAAGTTCCAAGGCATAAATTGCTTAATATCAAGGTGTGATCTCTTTGGCGTGTCATCAAGACTAGAAAGTCAAGAAGTGCGAAAGGTAGAAAGACAAGAAGTTATTGATAGGTTTGTTCCAAAATTAATACAAGACGAATTAGCTGAATTAAGCAACCTGCGATTCTGGAAATCTGAAATGATGGAAGGTGATTTCGGCATGTTATATAAAATAAGATCTTCAAAAGTTCGCCGATTTCTCATAAAGATACCTTTAAGATTTTTAAGCAAATACTTTTATAAAAAAATTTAATTAACAGCATTAGATCATGTGTTATTAAATTAAATGATGGGCAGTTTACTAATGTTAAAAACTGCATGTCCATAACTTTATTTTTCAACTAATTGATTTTAAATGCATTTGCTTGGTAGATTACTATTTTGAGACATCAGCTAACAAGATACTGCTTGTCTTAATAAAATAATAACTTTTACAGCGTCCGTGAATAGTTTATTGCAAATCATGCAAAGTTTTCAGAGGAGGTTCATCCTGTATCGTATTATCATCAAAAACAGGTTATTTCAAATAAAACATGCTACCAGCAAGCCCGGAAAAATATACCTTGACTTGACAGGTTACAGCCTGAACAGGTATTTATATGTATACCCTACATTTTTAAGCAGGCAATTCAGGGTGCACCTCTCTGTTGATCACAACCTGGTGGTTTCTTTAAGGGATTACAGCGACTGGATTTTAGACGAACCAAATATCTATTTAACCGCCCGACAGATTGGCGACAGGAAGGCGATTGTAAAATATAATAAAAGGAAATTTGAATTCAGAGTAGGGTTCAATTATTTTACCACTCTGTCATGGTCTAAAGCTGACTTCATTTTCCCTTACACCATGCATCCAGGTTTTTACCGCTTCGGTCATATCAAAGATATTCATGCTTTGCGTTCTAAAGAACGGAGGATCAATATGCTTTTTATTGGTGCGGTTAATATTCAAAATTATGAAGTGGGGCATATGAGGGCTATTTTCGACACTATACCTCGATGGTCGGTTGTACAGCACCTGCTGCATCAATGTAAACATATTTATGTTCCTAAAGAGCTGGATGAACTGGATAACAAAATAAAAACCCGCGATTCATCAGTGATTTTATGCATTACTTCCAATTTCATGATAACGCAAGCAAGGCTGCCCGAATATTATGGCATTTCAAATTTTCATCTCGCTTTGCCAGGAGTTGTAATGCCCCTGAGCCATAATGTCATTGAATCCATGTCGGTTGGATGCATTCCGGTAATACAAAACCATGACGTTTTTTACCCATCTCTTGAGGACGGTAAGAATTGCCTAGTTTATAAAAGCCTTGAAGAGCTTGAACAGATTATTGTAAAATGCGCAAGTATGTCGCAACCTGATATTCAGAAATTACAGGAAGGTGTTTTGCAGTATTATGATAGCTATTTGTCTTTGGAGGGATTTGGTCACAACTTCATTGCTTTTCTTGAAAATGATGCAACAACGGAATCTCAATTAGTCTGGAACGCTGAGCATGAATCAGTCCGAATTTTACAAAGTCAATAAAACCTCTTTGCTCATACAAGGTTACAGAAAAATAACAATTTACTGATGAATAACACGATCATGTTGTTTTTTCAAAGTCCTGAAAACGGGGGCACGCGGACTTATTTTCATCAATTGACGGATTACTTTCAAAAAAGAAATAAAAAGATTTATCTTTTTGTGGATTCAAATGATTACACCGGGGAGCTGGTTGCCTATTGCCATGAAAAAAATATAACTCTGCAACCATTGCCGACCTGGTTTACGAAATCGGAATTCAGAGGTAAGTTCCTGACCTGGGCTGGCCTGAGGTATTTATTCAAGAATGCAAAGTACAGCATGTTCCTCTTGTGGTCATATATGAGAATCTTCCCACGGCTAGTCTTTGTCTCTGTAGGATGGCCATTCACCTGGTTCAGGATCCTGTTGCTGCCCGGAAAAAAATTGTATATTCAGCATGTAATGCCTCTGCATAATCTTGACAGAGGAAACAAACTGCTGCTCCGAACAAGCCTATTAATTGGCAAAACTCAATTCATCTCGGTATCTGATTTTTGCAGAAACAATATGAAACACTTCTGGCTTGGAAAGTATAAGAAATTGCAGACAGTTTACAATTATTTCGAGATCAAGAACCATCATTCCCAGGGAAAGTCGAGCCGGACAAAATTGCGGGTATTGGCACTTGCCAGAGTTGAGGACGGTAAGGATCCGTTTTTGTGGATTGAGATCGCAAAAAAGATCTCACAATCAAGAACAAATGTACAGTTTGTATGGGCGGGAAAAGGAAGTCTTTTGGAAGAAGCAAGGCTTCGTTGCAAAGGATATGATAATATTCAATTCATCGGTTTTGTGGAGGACGTTGATGCCTTATATGCGGCATCAGACATATATTTTGAGCCCACCAAAAGAGAGGCGCATGGCATCTCAGTTGTTGGAGCAATGGCCTGGGGCCTGCCGGTGATCACCACCGCGAATGGAGGTACTGTTGAATCTGTGATAGACGGCATCAATGGTTATGTTGTTGACACATCGGATATCTCTGGTATACTGGAAAGATTCAACCTATTACTAAATATTGATTCACTCCGCGCCGATATGGGTCAGGAGGGGAAGAAAAGATTTCAGAAAATGTATACAAAAGGTATGTGGGAAAAGCAGATGGATATCCTAATTGAATAAAGTCACATAAAAATAAAAATCGACTATACATTCTTAATACTGGTATTAAATTGAACACGCAAATGAAGTTGACAAGAAACACTCTATCGGCATTCCACCCGGGGACAGCAATACCCAATGCAGGAGAAAGCCGAAATTCAAAGGAATATTGTTGGATGTCGGCTGCTGTAGTATGCCTTATAAGGATATGATTATGGGAAATTCAAATGTAAGCACATATTTAGGATTAGATTTAGAAAAAACCAATTTATACAACAAAGCCTCACCTCACTTGGGATGGCATAACTATTCCTTGCGAAGATTGTTCAGTTGATGTAATTCTGTCTACAGAATCATTTGAACATGTACCTGATTTGAATAGTGTTTTGTCAGAATGCAATGAAGTGTTAAAAGAGGGCGGCATCATGTTTTTTACAGATCCTTTTTTATGGCCATTGCACGATGTTCCTTATGACATGTACAGGTATACACCTTATTCGTTAAAAATGTATTTTGAAAAAAACTATTTTACACAAACCGAAATCCATGCTTTAGGAGGCTGGGATGCAAGTCTGGCTTCAATGCTAGGTCTGTGGGTTAACCTAAGGCCCCTTACCAAGAATAAACGTAAACTGCTTCGTTTCTTCTTATTTCCTTTTGTCAAGCACCTATTTAAAAAAGATGTTGTGCCGGATGATCTTAACAAGAACCATTTAATGGTCACTTGTTTACATGGAATAGCAAGAAAGTAAACTGTATTATGGATTTAATAGTTGTTTCACCTGATTCGTCACTTCCGGCCTCATCCTTTATCCGATCTCATTACGAGCAGTTAAAAAATGCAGGAGACTATTTATATGGCGGAATTCCCCAGACCCAATCTCTCAACTCCGGTTCACTTTCCCGACCAAGACTAATAGACAGGTTAAAATTGAAATTATCAGGACAAAACTATCATCAATATTATCTGGATTTATATCTTAAGAAGAACAAGGTTAAAAGAGTATTAGCCGAATACGGTCCAACAGCCGTTGGAATATTGCAATTATGCAAATCAAATGGGATCGAACTGATCGTTCATTTTCACGGCTTTGATGTCTATGAAAAAAGTACTCTTAAAATTTATAAGAATGAATATGCTGCAATTTTTGAGTATGCAAAAAAAATTATTGCAGTTTCAAGAGATATGGTTCGTGCTTTAATTGATATGGGAGCGTCGGCTGAGAAAATTGTATATACACCATGCGGACCCGATCCGTTGTTTTTCGACCTGCAGCCGGATTTTAACTTGAATACCTTCATATCTGTTGGCCGATTCGTTGAAAAAAAAGCCCCAATTCTGCTCCTTGACGCATTTAGTAAGGTGTTAAAAAAATGTCAGGATGCCCAGTTGGTCATGATCGGTAACGGCCCATTATTGGGTATGAGTATGAGCTATGTAAGATATCTGAACATTGTTGGCAGCGTAAAGTTTTTATCGCAGGTAGATCATACGGAAATACCGGAACATATAAAAAAATCCTTTTGCTTTTTACAGCACTCCATTGTGTCAACTAACGGGGATGCAGAAGGAACGCCTGTCTCTGTTATGGAAGCAAGCCTGGCAGGTTTACCGGTCATTGCAACAAATCATAAGGGAATATCAGATGTGATAATAAACGGTATCACGGGTTACCTGGTCAATGAATTTGATACGGACTCAATGGCTGAACATATGATTTATTTATTGAATGATAAAGAAACAGCGAGAGCATTTGGAAAAGCAGGAATGGAATTTATTCAGCGCCATTTTTCTCAGAAACAACATCTTACGACATTGAATCAAAGTATTTATGGTTGAACCTTTGTTTTCTATTTTAATAGCGAATTATAATAACGGCAGGTATATTCAGGAAGCAATTGAAAGTGTTTTGTTCCAAAGCTACCAGCAATTCGAAATCATAATTGTGGATGATGCTTCTACTGATGACTCCATTAAAGTCATAAATACGATGGCCATGACAGACAACAGGATCAGGGTATTCCGGAACCGCAATAACCAAGGAGTTGGCTTTACTAAAAACAAGTGCCTGCAGTTCGCAAGCGGAGAACTTGCCGGATTTTTAGACCCTGATGATGTAATTGTTCCGAATGCACTGGATATCATGGCCAGAAAACATTTGGAGCATCCTCAAGCTTCTCTTATTTATTCCACCAATTTTGTTTGTGATGAAAACTTAAAAATAAAATATAAGTATGAGGATGCAGGTCCAGTTCCCAATGGTTTTTCTTATCTTACTTTTTCTAAAATCAAACCGCACAGAATCACTCACTTGGCAACTTTCAAAGTTTACCAGCTAAAACATATCGGACTTGACTCTTATTTGAAGAAAGCTATTGACCAGGATCTATATCTAAAACTGGAAGAACAAGGTGACATAGTATATATTGATAATCCGCTTTATTTCTATCGCCATCATACCGCGAATATTTCCCTGAACAAAAATGCCTGGACTGCCATGTATTTTGAAATGCGGGCAAAGAACAATGCTTTTTACAGAAGGCTGGGGAAAAATATTCCCAATTATACACGCGAAGAATTAGACAAGGAATGGTACGAGGTTTTGAAGAATTGGGCATTAGAAAGCCTTTTCTACAAAAAACCAGGTAAATTAATGAAAATATATTGGTTCTACCAAGTACACTTTAAAAGCCTGCCCGGTTTAGCCAGATTCATTTATTATACAATCAAAAGACATTATTTTCCTTCGGCCTTCTATTTAACCGGTTGTTTATGTTTGCTTTGTTTGCCGCTGTAAATCTCTTATTCGTTGCTTTTTTGACCTATTTTGCGTCAAGGCATGTATTTAAAAATGTGATTGACCGGCTAATTCTTTCCGGGATTTTTTTTTGGATTGTTTTTATAGCGACGGGCCTGATCCTTTCTGTTTTTAATTTGCTAAATCATATCACAGCTTACTTTATTTGTTCCACCGTTTTATCTGTTACTTGTTATTTGGCCGTAAAATTGACTAGGATTACCTCAATTGCACTTGACCATGACAAAGCAATAAATAAAACCACCTTAATTGAAAATTTATTGATCTCTGCCCTGACCTTATTGTTTTTACTCAACTTAGTCGTTGTGTTCATGTTTCCACCCAATAATTGGGATTCACTAACCTATCATCTGCCGCGGTTGTATTTCTATTTTGCTCAGGGTAATCTGAGCCATTTTACAACGCCAAATGAGCGTCAGGTTTATTTCCCGTACAATGTATCCTTATTGCAAATGTTGGTGGTTGTTTATAACATTGACCATCATTTATTCAATTTGCTGAATTTATTGGCCTGGATTTTGTGTGGTGCACTGATATACAGGCTTGCTTTCCTGATCAGCGGTAACAGGAAGGCTGCTCTGCTGGGAACCTTTCTGGGTCTTTCCGGAACAGCCGTTTTAGCACAGGCCACCACCACCAATAATGACCTGTACCTGGCATTAACGGTTCTGGCTATCCTTTATTTTTTCCTTTTATTCACCGTGTATCAACAAAAGATATTACTGCTTCTGACTGGGATTGTATTTGGAATTGCCTTGGGAACAAAAGTGACCATGTTATTTTTTGTTCCAGGTATTCTTCTCATTTTTTACCGATACCGGACTATGCTGAAAGTGAATTTCAAATACTCCCTAATCAGTATTTCCATTGCTTTACTTTTATCCTTGCCGGTGCATATAGAAAATTACCATGACACAGGATGTATTTCAGCACCCGGGCAAAATACATACAGCAATAAACCATGGAAACCACAAACTGCGATGCTTAATGGCCTGGCGATCACCGCACAAGCAACCCTGAACCCGGTGAATGTAACTTATTACAATTATGCAGCTGTATATGATGGTTTTTTTCATAAGACCTACAGATTTGCCCTTTCATCAAAACTCAATAATAAGATCTTGCCTACATTAATAGGAAAATGGGAAGACAATGATCAACTTTATAAGGGCTCGAAAGATCAGTTTCATAACTTGGTATCAAATAATATCGTGGAAGATGAAATATGGTTTGGAACCGGATCCTATCTTTTTATTTTTGCTTTAATCATATATTTCAGAAAGTCAAGGAAGCTAGTTTCAAATAGTACTTATTTACACATGCTGCTTTTGCTCATATTTCTATTCCCGGCATGTTATTGCCTGTTAATGAAGTGGCAGCCCTGGTCGGGACGATTTTTTGTACCGGGGTATCTATTGGCTTCATCCTTTTCGGGGATAGTATTGATGCAACAAAAATATAGCCAGTTTTGGCGCTTATTGGGCTTAATGACACTTTTTGTCATCCTGATCGATGCTCTATTTTATTTGACTACAAATGACAGAAGGGGCTTAAATAAAACGGATATTGATTCATATGCGGGAATCTTACCTTACCGGAAGAATCTCTCCGTTCATAGCGACAGTGTTTACATTGTACGACTTGAATCACACGGGAATGATCAGCGAATTTATCCACTCTTGCATGCGATGGGAAGCAAATACTATTTTCAGAGAACCCAAATTCAACCCCACGCAACCAATTTGATATCGGTTAATGACACAGTATATTTTAATACCCAGTATAAAAATTCCAAAATGAAGTATATGGGTAAAGGTGAAAACTTTTGGTTTTTATTGAATGAAAAATAAGCAATGAATAAATTAACAGATTACACCCTCTCGGTAGTTATACCATGCTACAATGAAAAAGACACCATCAGGATGATTGTGGATGCAGTGATGAAGTCCCCTGTGCCTAAAAAAGAGCTCATCATTGTAGATGATCTTTCTAACGATGGCACCAGGGAAATTTTGGAGAATGAAATAAAACCACTTGTAAGCAAGATCATCTATCATCAAAAAAACAAGGGTAAGGGCGCTGCATTACGCACTGGAATTTTCGAGGCAACCGGTGATATCGTAATTATCCAGGACGCTGACCTGGAATATGACCCTACTGATTACCCAAAACTTTTATCACCCATTCTGGATGGTAAGGCTGATGTGGTCTTTGGTTCAAGATTCATGGGAGGCCAGCCACACCGGGTCCTTTATTATTGGCACAGAGTCGGAAATGGTTTTCTGACATTGATCTCAAATATGTTCACCGGGTTAAATCTCTCTGACATGGAAGTGTGTTATAAGGTCTTTAAGAGAGAAGTAATCAGCCAGATTAACATCAAGGAAAATAGGTTCGGGTTTGAGCCAGAGATAACCGCCAAAGTGGCTAGGTTGAAGGTCAGGATATACGAAGTGGGAATATCCTATTACGGAAGAACCTATAATGAAGGAAAAAAAATCGGATGGAAAGATGGCTTTCGGGCGATTTACTGTATCATAAAGTATAATATGTTTGTCAAACAATGAAGATCGTTCACATTAATACCTATTCAACAGGGGGGGCGGCACGAGCCTGTATAAGGTTACACCAGGCCCTTTTGAAATCAGGCAATCAATCTTCTGTTGTTTTTAGGGAAGATCCCATTGATAGAATTGCAGAAGCATATCGGATACAACCTGTATATCATACACGGACCTATCGATTGCTGAAGAGGTTTCACCTCATCCCGGACAAATATGAAAGATTTCGTCAGCCCTCGTCTGATCTGATCGTGAACTATGAAGTATATTCCTCACCGTTTTCCTCATATAAAATTGAAGCTCATGAAGTTGTAAAAAATGCTGATATTGTCAATATACATTGGGTTGGAGATTTTTTGAATTTCCCCGGTTTTTTTAAGAGCATAAATAGACCGGTTGTTTGGACGCTTCATGATAAAAACCCTTTCTTAGGATTCAGTCATTTGAAAATAGATGCTGCAAACAATAAGTCCTTAGAAGTTCTTGAAAACAAATTAGCAGCCTTTAAAGCCGATATATTCAGCAGCTGTCAACACCTTTCTATTGTCACCCCTTCAAAACACATGATGGAAGAAGCGCAAAAATCATTGGCATTTAAAGGCCGGCCTCATTACAATATCTTTAACTGTGTTGATGTATCCGTATATACACCAAGGGACAAAACATTTTCCCGCGAATTATTTGGGTTTAAGAAAAATGGGGTGATCATAGGATTTTTGAATAATTATGAGGGTATATCCCATAAAGGCGCTGACCTGTTCTGGGATGCAGCCAAAATGCTTTCATCAAAGAATCTTCTATTTGTTTGTAACGGTTCAAATAAAGAAGAGCTTACTAATTGTCAAATCATCAGCACCATCCACGACGAACATTTGATGAGTGTGTTTCTGTCCGCATGCGATGCGGTATTAATCACCAGCCGTGAGGAGAATCTGCCCAATCTTGCACTTGAAGCTATGGCATGTGGAACTCCCGTCATTTCCACTCCCGTTGGAGGAATACCTGAAATTGTTCGGAACGGATTTAACGGCATCCTGGCTGATGAACTATCAGCACAATCAGTAAAACAGGCTATTGAAAAATTTATTGCCATCAAGAATACATTTGACTCTCAAAGAATCAGGGAATTCGCAGTCGGCAATTTCGCTGAAAATGTTCAGGCAGAACGATATACTGAATTGTATAACAAAATTCTGAAATAGATCGTGCTTCCTGATTTAACAGCATTAAATGAAAAGAGAATAAAAGGTTGGCCATGGAACAATGAAACTGACCCCTCTGTTTACGTAAAGGAATTTAAATGGCCATCAATAAGTATAGTCGTTCCTTCATTCAACCAGGGTTTTTTTATTGAAGAAACCATCAGGTCCGTTCTGCTTCAAAATTACCCTCTTCTGGAATTGATTATTATTGATGGGGGCAGCAGTGATGATTCGGTTGACGTCATAAAAAAGTATGAGAAACATATCACTTGTTGGGTGAGCGAACCTGACAAAGGACAATCACATGCCATAAATAAGGGGTTTAGCCTGGTTACAGGTGAGATCATCAACTGGCTGAACAGCGATGATCTTTTAGAGAAAGATGCACTGTATCACCTTGCACTTGCTTTTTTAAAAAATCCTTCCGAAGTTTTCATTTATGGGCAGTTTGTGGAATTCAATGAATATGGCCAATTACCTTATAGACCGCTACCTTCTGATGACCTGCCCGGCAGGTATTTTTATGATTTTCCTTATGCACAGCCATCCGCATTTTTTAAACGAAAAACACTGGATGAAATCGGCGGGGTCAAAGAGGATTTTCGGTTTTCCATGGACCTGGACCTATATATCAGGGTCGCGTGCAAACACAGCATGCTGAAGATTGATACTGTACTCTCCAGGTTCAGATGGCATTCCAACAGCAAGTCTACCAACCTGGGCGATGTTGCATCCGAGGAAAGGGATAAGATTTTCTATTCATTGTACAAATCTGCCGGATTCATGGATTGCATTCAATTGCTCGATCATCTCGGGCTTAAACCGAAAAATGAACTGAATTATAATCCGGAACGTAAAGAGCTATTAGAATATAAGTACAGCATATTCATTGGCTTTTTAATGGACAAGATTAATGCTGCGTATATCAGGAAAAACTATGGGTTTGTCAGAAAATGTATCAAATTCATATTAATGAAACAACCCATGTTTGTATTTCGAAAAACCCTGCTGCGCAAAACAATTGCTTTATGTTTACCTGATTTTGTTTTGCGACATATCCAATAAAAAGTCAAGTCTATTATTAACATTGCATTTATATCCTATGAATTTCCCCCGTATACCGGAAAGGGAGGGATTGGCACCTATACGGTGCAGATAGCAGAAATGCTCGCTGCTGCAGGATGCAATGTGCATGTTTTTGCTGCAGCAGAACGGCAGATTTCGGAAATTATTAATGGGTATACAGTGCACCGCCTGGTTGCTCCTGACAGTGTAAGTTTCAGGGAAAAAGTTTTACACTGTTTTAAAGCTGTTCATGAGAAGCTGCATTTTGATATGATCGAGTCCGCCGAAATTCACGGTAACGCATGGGCAATAAAGAAAGCGTATCCTGATCTGCCTTTGCTGGTTAGATTGCATGCACCAAACCACTTGGTTGAATCTTTAAAAAAAACGTATACGCCTTTCCCATCCAAACTCAGGTTTTGGTTGGGGGCTCTCAGACGAGGGCGATGGGACCCGGGTTACTGGCGCAGGTATGAAAAAAAGAAGGATCCTGATTTCCAGTTTGTTCAAATAGCCGATCAAATTACTGTCCCTTCAGAAGCCATGAAAGAATGGGCAATAAAAAACTGGAAGTTACCCCCTAATCAACTTGAAGTGATTCCCAACCCCTTTGAACCTCCGACCTTGTTGCTTGATATTCCTATCGCAAAAGGACATCCTTATAAAACAATTATATTTTTCGGAAGATTAAACGTATTGAAGGGCCTTGTAAATGGCACCAAGGCCATGAAAAGAATTTTAAAAAAATATCCAGAGTGGAAATTCAAGGTGATTGGAGATGACGGAGTAGGACCGGTGCCAGGAGGAATGAGTATGAAATCATGGATGCAACAGCAACTTCATCCTTATCTGAACCGCATTATTTTTTTCGAGGGTGTATCTTATGAGAAACTGCCTGCTCTGTTGACGGAAGGGGAAATTGTGTTGCTGCCAAGTCTTTTTGAAAGTTTTTCATATACCTGCGCGGAGGCCATGTCCGCCGGTAAGGCAGTCGTAGGAAGTAGAGCCGGTGGAATGCAATCCCTGATCACAAATGATCAAAACGGAATACTGACTGACCCTAGCAGTCCGGATGATATTTTTAAAGCAATAGACTGCCTGATCTTAAACCCCGATCTATGCAGTGTGTTATCTGAAAATGCAAGGGCCCAGCTGGGCAAGATTATAATGAATAAGGACCTCGAAAAAAAGATAATAAATCGTTATCGAAAAACCGTTAAAATGAAATATGGATAAGCTGCGGATATATCATTTTCATAATGGTTCCAGAGGAGGAGTATTGTCGGTCATCCGAAATCTTCTTTTCTACAGTCAGAATTATGAAATTGAAAATCATGTTGTTTATACGATTAATAAAGATCGCACTCCTGAATTTTGTGTACCGGGTTTAGACGGGGCCTCAAGTGAACAAATATTCTATTATTCACCCCATTGTAATTTTTACTACACCTGTAGGAAGCTTGCCAAACTGTTGCCAGATGATAAAACCCTTGTGATTGCTCATGATTGGTTGGAGTTAGGGATGATGAGCAATCTTGGCTTGCAAAATCCGCTTGTTTTATTTTTACATGGTGATTATGACTATTACTATCAGTTGGCCCAAAAACATGAGCATTCCATTGATCAATTTATTTGTGTTGCACAAAATATTGAAAGCAATTTGTCGGCGTTACTTCCCGCAAGGAGAGAGAGCATTGCTTACCTGCGTTTTCCGGTACCTGAAGTAATTACTAAAAATCTAACACAAAATGATTTCCATATAATTTTTATTGGAAGGCTAACTGAAGGGAAGGGTTATCCATTATTGCCGGTAATTGCAAAAGAATTGAGAAGACGGAATATCGATATTTTCTGGCATATTATTGTAGCATCAGATAAGGAAACGGATTCAACCCTTTGGGATAAAAATATTGGTGTTCATGTTTATAACAATATCTCTAATGAGCAGGTAATGGGATTATTGGGTCAAATGAAAATGATTATACTTCCTTCCCTTGCAGAAGGAATGCCAATTGCTATTATTGAAGCTATGAAGGCGGGTGTGATTCCTTTAGTTAATAATATTGATGGCGGGATTCAAGAGTTAGTAGTGGATGGCGAAACAGGGTATAAAATAAACCGCAATGAAATAGTAGATTATGTTGAAAAAATTATCCTGCTTTTAGGTAATAAAAACTTAGCAGAAAAAATAAAAATTAATTGTATAGAAAAGGCTAATTTGATGTTTGAACCAATGAATAATACAAAGAGGGTCGAGTCAGTTTTTGAGAGTACAATTTTATCTTCAAGAGAAGTAAAACTTGCCAGCAAAATATATGGATCAAGATTGGATCAACCTTTTTTGCCAAATATTTTAATATATATATTAAGAAAACTTAAACGGTAATGAGAAGATTAGATTTAATTCCCATAATAGTTTCATGTTAAAATAAACAGAAAATTGATGCAATAGACAAGTTTGCAGAAAAAATAATTATTCTACACAACAACAGGGAGAAGTTTTATCGAATGCAACTTGATGCAATGGAGAAAGTAGCTATACAGTTCAATGCACAGAAACAGTCGCCTAAATATCAGATAATTTTTAAAAGTGTATTTGAAAGTGACGGCGCCTCAAGCCATCATAACGTAAATTGTAAAATCCGTTTAAGAATTGATCAACCATGGATACCTGACTTTTTTGTGACGTTTATCAGAAATCTAGACAACTATAAAAATAACAGATAAACTACAGGTGCAAGTTGTGAAATTAACTACCATACAAACTGATACTCCTTTGGTTTCGGTTTTAATGACAGCTTATAACCGTGAGCTTTATATTGCAGAAGCAATTGAAAGTGTATTAGCACAAACATATACCAATTTTGAGTTGATTATTGTAGATGATCAATCGAAAGACCGAACTCAGTTGATAGCGAAAGAATATGCAGCAAAAGATCATCGAATAAGAGTGTATATTAATGAAAATAATTTGGGTGATTATCCGAATAGAAATCGAGCAATTTCTTATGCTGAAGGCGAGTATGTTATGTTTGTAGACTCAGACGATATGATTAGGTCTGATTCTCTGGCTTACATTGTTGCCGCATTTCAAAATAATGTTGATGCCAAGCATAGTTCCATCTACTATCGAAATGATGCTAATGAGCCATTTATTTATTCTTCTGAAGAGGCAATCAGGAGTCATTTAAATGGTAAAAATATTTTATCAGGAGGACCTGGATCGAGAGTCTTTAAACGAGAATTTCTTATGTCTTTAGGAGGTTATCCAGAGAAATATGGCCCGGCAAACGACATGTATTTTAACTTAAAAAGTACAGCAGCAGAAGCTGTTTTATTTTTACCTTACCATTATTTGTTTTACCGCGAACACCCCCAACAGGAAAAAAAAAACATTAAGGGCTATCTGCATAATAATTACTTGTACTTTTCTGATGCTCTTTCGGAGCTTCAATTGCCATTAAGTAAAGATGAACGAAAATCATTGCTTGCAAAAAATAAAAAGCGCTTGCTTGTAAATCTTTTCAAATATCTTTTTTCATCGTTTGATCTTAAAGGAGTATTGCAAATCCTCACACACCAAGCAAAATAAATAAGAAGCAAAGAATGAAAAGATTATTAAAAAAGCTGCTGTTGAAACTAAATATAAACATAACGAAGGGCTCAAAATATAAGTACGAGAGTCATGGAATATTGGAGTTATATCAATATAAAAATGACATTGAAGATTTTAATAATATGGGGATTAAGTTCAGAAATAACAGTAAATTCCTAGATTTTGCAAATTTTAGGTTTGTTATAAAGGGGTTCCCTATCTGGAGAGAGCTTCAAAGCGAAGCGAAAGCTGAATTAGAATTTTTCGAAAACAAAAAAGAAGTACTTGTAAAAATTGACGGACAAGAATTTTATGTGCAGACTTTTGAGGAGTTTGTGATTCTGAAAGAAGTTTTTATTGACGGTATATATAACATTATTACTCCAAAAACATTTTGCTTCATAGACATCGGCATGAATGTAGCTTTTACAAGTTTATTTATGTCGAAAAATCCCAATGCTAAAAGTGTATACAGCTATGAACCTTTTATCAAGACTTTTAACCAAGGTTTGCGAAATATTCAACTAAATATTTCTTCTAAAATCAACGCACATTCATTTGGATTAGGAAAATGTAATGAAATACTATTGTTAGATTATACAGACGACTTTAGAGGAAGCATGGGGATAGCCGGCATACCATTTTATTTGCAAGAGTCTATTATAGAAGAAGAGATATCGAAGCAAAGAGTAGAAATTAGAGACATTGCAGAAGTTCTTATTGATATCCAAGAAAAGGAAGGCGAGATCGGGATTGTGTTAAAAATGGATTGCGAGGGGTCCGAATATGATTTAATTAGTCGACTTGCTGAAGTCAAGTTGTTGACGAACATTAAAGTGCTAATGATTGAATGGCATTTAAAAGGGCCTAAAGAAATTGAGAAGATATTAAAAGAAAATGACTTTTATATCTTCTCATTTTCTCCTTTACGTAAAGATATTTCAATGATTTATGCAGTTAAAAATTGAAAAAGTGAGAAAACCAAAATTACTTCTTATTACACCTTCGTTTCCATATCCATTATCTGATGGCGCAAAAGTGGCGCAATTTGGATTTCTAGGCTATCTTGTTAAAGATTTTGATGTTACATTGTTTTTTGCTGTAACAAACGACTCCGAAAAAGTAAGTTTTGAGAGACTTCAGCAGCTGATACCTGAAATTAGGTACATTTCGTTTGATGAAAGAGCATCAACTCGTACTATTAAGTTTAATAATGTATTTAATGCTTTGTATGTAATAAAGCGAATAATTCTTGGAGTGAAACCAAATGAAGCAAATCCTTTTTTAAATCCAAGTCTGGTTAATCCAATACCACAAAAAGGAGAAGCATTTATCGATGCAATTTTCAAGTTGGTTTCAAGTCAATTGTATGATTTAATACAAATTGACTTAATTCAGTTTTTAGATTTGAAATCTATTTTTCCTAAGGATACCAAAGTAATTTTTGTACATCATGAGCTTCGATTTATCACTTTAAGAGAGTTGCAGAAAAGAAACATATATTCAACCAGTTTTTCAAATTATGTTATTGAAAGAGTAAAAAAATTGGAACAAGCTTATTTGGAAGCTTATGACCGAATACTAGTCTTTAGCGAGGGTGATAAGGAAAAATTGAGCAATTTTGTGAGATCTCAGAACATTAAGGTGTCACCATTCCCCGTTTTAGAAAAAGACCTTTATAGGGGTGAACGGAAGTTCAAAAATATTAAGAGACTTTTGTTTATTGGAGGTGAATTCCATTATCCTAATAAAGAGGGGGTATTATGGTTTATTAATGAGATATTTCCTTTACTGAATAATCCGGATCTTGAGGTATTTATTATTGGAGGCTGGTCAAATTCTTCGATTGAGAAGCATGCAACTAAAAAGATTCAGTTTTTAGGGTATGTTGATGATATAGACAGTTCCTTTGAAAACTCTATATTTATATGTCCTATTCAGATTGGGAGCGGAATTCGAACCAAAGTTTTACAAGCTATAGCTAAAAAGATTCCTATTGTAACGACTAGTATTGGATGTGAAGGATTATTACTTGAGAATAACGTTCATTGTTTGATTTCAGATAGTCCAATTGACTTTAAAAATAGCATTGATAGACTTCTCGAATCTCAAGAACTTTGTGAGTCACTAGTTTCTAATGCATTTAGGCATATAACGAGCAAATTTTCACAAGAGGCATGTTATAAAATCCGTAAGAATATCTATTTATCAACTATAGAGGGATGATTTCAGTTATAATTCCTAACTACAACCATGCTCCTTTTCTAGAAGAGAGACTTTTGTCTGTTTTACAACAAAGGCAATTTATCAAGGAAATAGTTGTTTTGGATGACGCTTCTACTGATGACAGTTTAACTATACTTTCCCACTTTGAAAATGAGGGTATAAGGATTGTTCGTAATACAGTTAATTCTGGCGGTGTGTTTAATCAGTGGCAAAAGGGTCTTTCAATGATCGACAAGGATTCATTGGTGTGGATTGCAGAGAGTGATGATTCAAGTGATGCCTATTTTTTGCAGGAGCTTTTACCTTATTTTGAAGACCCGGAGATTTTTATTGCTTATACCCGTTCGTTAGATATAAATGAAAAAGGTGAAAAGATTGGGTTTTCTTATAGACAACTTCCATGGTGTAATGATTCATTTGTTAAACAGGGAACGGAAGAGATAAAAGATCATCTCTATCTTCAATGTACGATTCCAAATGCAAGTGCAGTTTTGTTCAGGAATTCTGCAATAGATGATTCTTTTTTTGCACACAATTTCAGTTTATGTGGTGATTGGTATTTTTATCTTCGTTTGCTTGAAAAGGGAAAAATAGCTTATCTCAGTAAACCATTGAATTTTCATCGCTTTCACCAGGGTACAATGCGTTACAAGAGTCTTAAAAGCCTAGAAATATTAAATGAACGGCTTTTAATTGTTAAAGAAGTACGCAAACGTTATGGTTTAAAATTTTATCGTTATATCTTTTCTGCGGCATTTCAAATTAATTTATTTATATCAGAAATGAAATTATCTGGATTGTTAGGGAAAACCGGTAAAAAAATGTTTAAACTGATTAAGCATCACGGTTTTATTTTAGCAGTTATCACATTTATTTTAATCTGCAAACGTATCATTAAGCGGTTATATGCGATACTTAAATAATCGGTATGTTTGAATTTTAGAATTATTTGTATTCAAGAAATGATAGGACTTTACAAGCGTAAATGGATTGAACAGATTGCCGAGCGTAACAAAGCTTCTTTTTTGCAATGGCAGCAATTGCATCTACCTTCAGCAAAAAATGAGAGTTTTTATACTGTTGTGAGTTTCTCGGGTGGCAAATGGTTTGCTGATCAGTTGTACTCACTTTATTCGTTTTACCGCAATGTTGGTAAGCCTCAACAATGGTTAATTTACAACGACGGCACCTATACTATAACGCAGCTGGATGCTCTACGCAAGATCGATCGGGTTACTGTTTGTGATCTTGATTTATCGGATGCACGATTACCCAAAGAGGCATTGCAGAAATTTCCTACCCTAAAAAAAGTAGAGATAGTTGCAAAGCATACTTCAGATGAAAAGACCATCATTGCCGATTCGGATATTCTTTTTTACCGGCATTTCTCTTCGCTGATTAAAAGTGATTCAAAAATCAATAATTATCTGGTGGATGAAGGGAGCCGGTATTTCGATAAGGATTTTTTAATGGAGCATCCTTCTATTGATCAGCCGTTCAATTTTGGTTTGTTGCTTTTGCACAGCCCCTTCTCAATGGAATCGGTTTATACGTATCTCGAAGAGCGTTATCGTACGGGTATGCTGGACTACTGGTCCGATCAAACAGCTTTTCAAATGCTGGTGATGAATGATACAGATTTCGAGGCCTTAGACAGAGAGTTGTTTAAAGTTGGTGGGAGTGATTCGTTTCATTTATCGCATTGTGTGGATTATGACGAAATTGCTCTTCGTCATTTTGTAGGCCCGGTTCGTCACAAGATGTGGCAGTTTTCCTGGAAAAAAGTATTGGATGTTTAACTAATGAAAGTTCTCCAGGTTCTCAATCATTTTCTTCCGCAGCAAACAGCGGGTACCGAAGTGTACACGTGGGCGTTGTGCAAGCAATTGCAGCAACTGGGTGTTGATGTGCAAGTGCTGATTCCTAATTATGGACAAACAGTTGCTACAGATTATGTATATGATGGATTGGATGTATTTCAATATGCTGAACCTTCAGTAGTAGATCGTTCACTCATCATGGGCTTTCGTGCATCGGATGGGTTGCCACATTTTATTGCTTATTTACAATCAACAAAACCTGAAATTGTCCACTTTCATGAATTGGCAGGCAGCAACGGTATTAGCTTACAACATTTACATGCCACTAAAGCCATTGGCGCAAAAGTGATTATGACCTTTCATTTAGCCGGTTACTCTTGTAAAACGGGTACATTGGTTTATAAAGGAGATAGCATGTGTGATGGGGTGATTGATCTGCAGAAATGCAGTGCTTGTTATCTGCATGCAAGAGGTTATGCAACAGCAGCGCCTTATATAACTGGAGCTTCATCATTGTTGCATCAATTTTCAATAGATACAACAAAGTTGAACAGTAAAGTTGGCACTGCCCTGGGTACAGTGCCAATCATCGCTAAACTAAAATCCGATTTTCATGCACTTGTTGCCGCTTGTGATCGTGTAGTTGCAATCACAAACTGGTATAAAAAAATATTACTGGAGAATAGAGTAAAAAAAGAAAAAATCAGTTTTATTCCACAGGGTTTACCTCGGAACGCAATTAATATAAATGAAAAAAACAAATGCAAGCATCGACCTCTTCGTCTAATATTTCTTGGTCGAATCAACAAATTTAAGGGTTTACAGTTATTGATTAGTGCTCTAGATGGTATTGATCCATCTTTGGTAAATCTTTCAATTTTTGGCAATTCTGATGATTTATCATATGAAAATTATCTCAGAGATAGTACACATCAAATGACCAATGTCTTTTGGAAGGGAAAATTGTTACAAGATGATGTTGTGTCAACTCTTAATCGTCATGATATACTTTGTTTGTGTTCTACATTTTCAGAAATGAGTCCCTTGGTAATTCAGGAAGCTTTTGCTGCAGGGATACCTGTTTTGGCCAGTAATGTTTATGGTAACGCTGAACAAATTCAGCATGGTCATAATGGTCTTCTTTTTCAATTTAATAATGTTGCAGATTTGAGACGACAGCTATTACGCTGTATTGAGGAATCATCTTTGTTAGAGAATTTATCTAAAAACATCAAGCCTCCCAGATCTTTTGAAGAAGTGGGACATGATTATTTTAAATTATATAAAAGTTTGTTGAATTGAAAATACTACTGGTAATGGACCCTGGTATCCTTGTACCTCCAAAGGGATATGGCGGTCATGAGCGCTTGGTGTACATGTTTGCGAAAGAATATGCAAGATTGGGTCATGAAGTCCACTTATTGGTTACTAGTGGTTCAAGTGTGGAAGGCTGTATAGTTCATGGGTATGGTAAAGAAGGATTTCCTCCCAAAAAAATGGATGCTTTATTGGCAATTTCCAAAGCCTGTTGGTTTCTTTGGAAGAATCGTAATAAGTTTCATTTAATCCATAATTTTGGTCGTCTTGCTTATTTGCTTCCTGTTTTGAATCATCCAATTAGAAAAATTATGACATATGGAAGAGAGATTAGTATTAAAAATATATTTCAAATAAATAAGTTTAAAAATCAAAATCTTGTTTTCACTGGCTGTAGCAAAAATCTTATTTCCCGTGGTAATTTATCAGGTAGGTGGGAAACTGTCTACAATGCAATTGATTTTAATAAATATACCTTGGTAGAGAATGTCAAATATGATGCCCCACTTATGTTTTTGGGCAGGATAGAAAAAGTAAAGGGTTGTCATACCGCAATAAGAGTTGCCCTGGAGACTGGAAATAAATTGTTAATTGGTGGAAATATCTCGACGCTCGAAGATGAGCGTAAATACTTTGAAGAAGAGATTAAGCCATATGTTGAGGGAAATCAAATAGTATTTCTTGGTCAATTAAATGATATGGAGAAGAATACTTATTTGGGGCAATCAAAAGCATTGTTGTTTCCAATAGAATGGGATGAACCTTTTGGTATGGTAATGGTTGAGGCGATGGCTTGTGGAACACCAGTTGTTGCTCTCAATCGTGGCTCAGTTGCTGAAGTGGTTGATGAGGCAACTACAGGTTATATATGTGAATCGGTTGAAGATATTAAATTTAAGCTATTCCAATTAGGTTCATTTAATAGAATAGAATGTCGAAGCCATGCAATTAAGCGTTTTGATGTTTCTGAAATTGCCCGAAAATACCTTTCATTGTCGGACTAATGAAAAAGGTAGTTTTGATTTCATCTGGACAACCTTCTGCAAATCCAAGATTGGTAAAAGAAGCTCAAACTTTAGATCAAGAAGGGTATTCTGTCTCTGTTGTTTGGTGTCCATTATCGATATGGGCAGATCAATTAGATTCTAAACTATTTAATGTTTATTTAAATATCAATTGGGTAAAAGCAGGCTATCATTCAAAGTTACAACCAGTTGGTTATTGGTATGCAAGAGCAAGGCAAAAGATATGGCAATTGGTTTACAAAATGGTTGGTGATCAGTTTGATGCAGCCATCAAATCATTGGTATTGTACAGCCAAGAATTGACTTCAATCGCATTGGATCATAAGGCAGATCTTTATATTGGCCATAATCTAGGAGCATTGCCTGCTATAGTAAGGGCTTCAAAAAAGTATAATGCCAAGTCTATTTTTGATTTTGAGGATTATTACCGGGGGGAATTAAAAGAAAACTCGCTATATACCGGCATGATTGTCAAGGTGGAAAATCGATATGTACCTCATGTTTCTTCCTTAACTGCCGCATCACCTTCTATTTCTACAGCATATGGCACGGTTTTTCCTTTCCAGTCCATTACAACAATCAACAATTGTTTCCCTTTGGATTATGCAATTGAACAAATCAAATCAAATCCTCAACTACCTTTAAAGCTCTTTTGGTTTTCACAGTATGTGGGTAAGCGAAGAGGATTAGAGACAGTTTTAAAAGCCATGAGTTTTTTTCGTAAAGAAGAAATCACACTTACATTGTTAGGATCTGCATCAACAAATATTAAGCAATATTTTTATAACTTATTAGAGTCATATAATCTCAAAACTGATCAGTTGGTTTTTCTTGACACGATATCTGAAGAGAAGATTGCTTCAATTGACTCAATGCATCATATTGGATTAGCATCGGAATTTGCACATAATCAAAACAGAGATCTTTGTCTAACCAATAAATTATTCATGTACCTCCTTGCTGGGAATGCTATATTAGCTACTGATACTTCTGCACAGAAATATTTTTTAAAAGAGAATCAAGGCATTGGATCCTTATATGAACAGGAAAATGCAATTGATCTCTCCCGTGTTTTAAAAAATTACATTGATAATCCTGAATTATTGGATATTCATCGAAAAAATGCCCTACAATTGGGAAAAGAAAAGTACAACTGGAACATTGAAAAAGAGCATTTTTTAAAAAATGTTGAACAAGTTTTAGCAAAATGAAGTTTAGCCTGATACATATTTATATCCTTACATTCTTCATGCTGATTTCACCAGATCCGATTCTCATGCTTGTGTCTGGTTTGGTATTATTTTTAACATTTAAATTAATGTGGAGGGTAAATGAGCCTAAGCACCTGTTGGTTAATCTAGTGCTCAATTGGATGGTTGTGGCCATTTTGTTACCTTATGGAGCGATCTTCCAAAAGCCATTGAGTGAATTGAG
>Ga0078894_10000612_pt1 | contig 25201 bp, 20 predicted proteins | sample LauGreSu1BDMLBSD_2_FD_67506 | JGI IMG/M metagenome (GOLD analysis project Ga0078894, IMG submission 67506) | Freshwater lake microbial communities from Lake Michigan, USA - Su13.BD.MLB.SD (version 4) (version 4) | ecosystem: Environmental > Aquatic > Freshwater > Lake | place: Lake Michigan... | reverse complement strand
CCGCCGCCAGCAGCAGCAAAGCAGCCAGAAACAGCCAGTTTCGACAGGCTACGATTCGATCGGACAACCGGTCCAAAGCTGCACCCGCAGTAAGTAAAACAGACCCCCGGAGTCGATTTCCGACTGAAATCTTCTGAGCAGCCCCGGGGCAGCATAGCAATTCGCCGACGTTTGAGCGAGATTTCCTGCACCATCAGGCCACGGACCGCCACCCACGAGAGACAAAATACGCGGCGCCGCTATGATGATCGACCGGATCACACCCCGACACAAATTCCATGCCTGCCCACTGCCCGGCAGTCACTGACCCGTACCTCAATTCACAGACCGAGCCTTCATCGATGCCCAGGGACTTCAACAGCGAAAGCCTCTCTCACGACCCCATTCACGGCTACATCCCCTTCATCTCCCGCAGCGGATTGCCCGCATCTGAAGCGTCCGAACAGGAACTCATCGATCACCCCTGGGTGCAAAGACTCAGACAGATCCACCAGCTGCAGACCGCGTGGTGGGTCTTCCCCTCCGCAGAACACATGCGATTCCAGCATGTTCTGGGTGTCATGCATCTCGGCTCCGTCGCCGTTCACGCATGGTACGATTCCCTCTGCGAGTCCTGTCGGAATGTACCGTCTCGTGCCTGCGTGGAAAGCCTCGTTCGCATCGCCGGTCTCCTGCACGACGTCGGGCACGGCCCCTTCGGACACTTCTTCGACGATCACTACCTCGAACAGTTCGGACTGACCCACGAAGACATCGGCAGCCACATCATCGAACATGAACTGGGCGACATCATCCGCCGGATCCGTCGCAACCCCGGTGGACGACTGCAGCCACTCGAAGAACTCGACCCCAGACAGGTGGCGTGGCTGATCCGTCGCCCCTCCGGAAATGCCGACGAACAGGAAGGCCATCCGGACTGGCTGCGTCGACTCCGCGCACTGTTCAGCGGCATCTACACCGTTGACAACATGGACTTCGTCCTGCGCGACGCCTACATGTCCGGCTACAATACTCGCGCCTTCGATATCTCACGACTGATCCACTACAGCTTCTTCACCGAAAGCGGACTGGCCATCCATGCCCGCGGCATGTCGACCCTGATCAACTTCATCGAAACCAGAGCCAACCTGTTTCGCAGCATCTACTTTCATCGCACGGTTCGCGGTATCGATATCGCACTCGAAGACTACTTCACTGACACCATGCGACGCCTGTTTCCCGGAAATCCGCTGCAGCACCTGCAGCAGTACCAGCAACTCACCGAAACCAGCTTCCTCGTGGATGTCTCACGCTGGGCTGACAGCACTGACCCACAGCTCCAGGAACTCGGAAAACACTGGCGCGCCATCATCAATCGTGAGGAAATGTGGCGGATGGCCTGCGAACGCACCATGCACTTCCACAGCGGACAGGCCGAACATACCACCATCTTCTCTGAACCTGATCTGGTGGAACGCCGGGTCCGCGAAGCACTCCCCGCACCCCTCCGCACTATCCCGCTCCGCATCGATGTCGCCCGACACTATCATCGCCCCAGTGCCCGCCGCCCCACCGGAAAACTGAATTACTGGTATGATCCCGCCAGCGGAAAATCCCACGTCCTCGATGATGATGAACTGTTTCGCAATCTGCCCACCAGCTTCCTCATCTTCCGGATTTACAGCCGCGATCATCAGCATGATCGCGAACTGAACCTCGCTCTGCAGAAAGTTGCCGGAGGCAGCGGTGGCGATACGAAAACCAACATGTGAAACACCCCCGCAGTCCACTCCCCTCAGGCCCTCACAGCAGCCGTGCCATGCCTCCACGCCCCGCCAAAGTCCTGCCGGCTGCGTCCGCCGCCTTCTGCCTCGCCTTTCTCGCCGCGGCACTCTTCATCAACCCCGGACTCGTCAGCTCACCACTGCCCGACGGGCCCGGAATGACCATCGACGAATCGTTCAATATCCTCCAGGGAATCCAGCTCGCACAAGCCCTCGAACAACATGGCCCGCTGCTCTTCACACCCACCATCGCTCACAACGTCTTCAAAACTCCCGCATACCTGCCTGATCACCCTCCACTCGGACGCCTGCTGATCGGACTGGCACACGAAACCACCGCATGGCTGATCCCCGGTGCTGAAACCGCCGTCTGCAACGTCGCTGCCGCCAGACTGGGTTCCTGCCTCGCCTTTGCGCTCAACGCAGCACTCCTCTGCGGATATGCCCTCCGCCGGTATGGACCTGCAGCCGCCTTCGCCGCCCCGGCACTCCTGATCGGCTCGCCCCAGCTCATCGGGCATGCCCGCCTCGCCGCCCTCGAAACCTCCGTCAACCTCGCATGGACCGCTGCCATCCTGCCACTGCTCACATGGTGGACCGGACACAAGCCCCCCTCAATTCGCCAGTCACTGCTTTCCGGCGCTGCCTTCGGACTGCTGCTGCTGGCCAAGGTCCAGGCCGTCCTCCTGCCACCCGTGGTCCTCGTCTGGGCACTCCTCCGCTTCCGCCGCTGCAGCCTCCTGCCACTGCTCCTCTGGAGCGGAACTGCAGCACTGGTCTTCTTCACCGCCTGGCCATGGCTCTGGCAGGATACCACGGCTCGCGTCCTGCAGTACCTCGGACGCACCACCGACCGGATCCCACTCTACTGCTGGTACCTCGGTGAACGCTGGCTCGATCGCGAAGTCCCGTGGCACTACCCGTTCGTACTGCTCACCTGCACGCTGCCCGCCGGCGTTGTCATCGGACTGGGCCTCCACGCACGTGCCGGAAAGCCGACAGCCGACGAACTGCTGCTGCTCCTGATCAGCCTGTTCCCGATACTCGTCTTCGCTGCCCCCGGAGTCCCCGTCTACGATGGAAATCGACTCTTCCTCATCTGCTTCCCAGGGCTCATTCTGCTCGCCGCCGCCGGCTGGAAAAAACTCGCACTGCACCCACTCGCCAAAACAGCACTCGTGCTGCTGCCAATGCCATGGACCATGCAGCCGTTCGCCATCAACCAGTACGGAATGCTCTGCGGTGGCAACCGAGGAGCCGCCTCGATTGGCCTCGAAGCCGGCTACTGGGCCGACGCTCTCAATGCAGACTTCTGGACTCAGATCCCCCCCAACAGCACCCTGCTGGTTGCCCCCGTCAGCCACCAGTTCCAACTCTCCGCACTCCAGACTATGGTCCCCGTCATCCAGCAGAGAAACATTACGCTCAAACCCTGGCTCTACGAAAAATCCACGGAACCACTGCCGTGCCGACTGCTGCTGATTCACCGCCTTGCCGACCTGCGACCGGAACTCAGCCGCGATCAGGCTGACAACCCCGCAACTGTGACCGTGACCAGTGGCGGAACGATCCTCGCCCGCATCATTGATCTGCCACAAACCTCATCACACAACTGAACGCAGCCACACGTAAAATCTCACCAATTCCAATTTCCCACGGTTCACCCGTTGCTGCCGTTTTTGGTTGGATTTTCCAACACGGTGCTGCTACTATTCGCCCCGCAGAAGTCCTCAGTTGCAAACTGCTTGTGTGCCTGAAACTGACCATTTTGAAGTGTGTGTCAGGTCAACCGTTCACAATCACGGCTGCTCCAAACTTTCTGCCGGTTGATCATCCGGTCAACTGAAACAAGTCTGCAGGTGTAGTTCCCGGAATTGACGCACTGCGTTGTTCCAAAGATCTACCAAAGTTTCCTCCCGCCTTATTTCCCCGCCAGTACTCTCCCACCCCCCGAACAGGTTTCGACCGAAACAGCCTGCGGATCGTCGGCACCCTGATGCTTGCTTCCCTGATGCTTGCCTCCCGGTTGCTGCCCTCCCGTGGCTGATCCCCACGGCACCCTTTCCCGGATGCCGCGGGATGTCCGTCGCAGGATTTTCCCAACGACTGTGCAGGTTGCCCACCTGAATGCACCAGAAATCAACATTCAAATCCACGGCAAAACCTTCAATTCCCGAATTGGCGGATCGGTTTTTTGATTTTTCGACGAACAAAATTCACCGATCAACATGTTGAAAAAGTGTGTTAGATTCCGAACATTGGCGGTGTGAACGATTCGGATTGGTACTACCATTCGCGATCAGGAACATCGCCGCCGGAACCGAGTTGACAGGAATTCACTCATGGCTGCAGGTAAGAAAACCTCACTCACAAAACGCCAGCGCGAAATCTATGAATTTCTCCGCGATAAAATCGTGAACAGAGGCTACGGCCCCACTGTCCGCGAAATCGGGCAGCACTTCGAGATTCGTTCGCCCAACGGCGTAATGTGCCACCTGAAGGCACTCGAACGAAAAGGCCTGATCAGTCGCGAACAAAACATGTCTCGCGCGATCCAACTGGCCGAATCGCCCCAGAACCGACTGAACGTGCGACTGATCGGTACCGCCGCTGCCGCCGGCCCCATCCAACCCTCGGTGTCGCTGGATGAAAGCGTCAGCTTCCGCGAAGTGTTCGACGGCATGGATCTCGGTTGCCTGAAAGTCGAAGGCAGCAATTTCGCACCGCTCAATATCGCCAGCGGAGATTACCTGATTATCTGCCGGGACGCCCAGGTGACGCCCGGTTGCCACGTCGTCGCCCTCGACGATCGCCACTCCGTAGTACTCTGCACAGTTCAGGAAGGCTCCAGCCAACTGGTACCGCTGATTTCTGGTGGGTATACCCCCGCAACTCGGCAGGTTCTGGGAGTTCTCACGGGGGTCATTCGCCGGTTTCGTCGTCCTCTGCCTCCAGCGGAACCTGCAACCTGAAATTCTGCAGGTCCGCAGCCAGATCCGCGGCGGCGTGACGCCAGAACAGCCCGCCATCGTCGCTCGATTCACCGGCAGACTGCAACACTCGCAGCGCTCCGGCCGGGCTGTCAGTCTCCAGCAGCAGCGAAAATGCCGGGTTGCCGGGCTGTAAAGCCTCGCCACCCGGCGCGTCCGCCAGACGTACCCCCGCAGGCAGTCCGTCCATCGCAGGCCACGGCATCTCCGCATCACCCCGCTGCGGACACCACACCACCAATTGCATGCGAAAACCCTTCGCCACTCCAACCCAGCCCTCCAGCCCCGCCTGCCCCAGTTGCAGACGAAGCGATAACCCCTCCCGGGCAGAATCATAAATCCAGTGTGAAGCAGGAATCCGCGGATTCACCTCCAGCAGCCACAGGTCCTGACCACTCAGAACAAAATCCAGACCGCAGACGCCACGCAATCCCGCACCCGCAGCAAGAAACTCGGCTGCCGCAACCGCCCGCCGCTGCAGTGACTGAGACAGCCTGATTGGCCCCCCATTTCCACACCACAGATACTCACGCGAACCCGCACCCAGGGACCGCCAGCCACAAAACTGCAGACTGGCCCCCAGCAGAGCAGCCCGACCTGCCGAGAAAAAAAACACCATCGATATGGGCATCCCGGGCACCCGTCGCTGCAGCAACAGCCCAGCCCCGCCAAACGGAGTCAATGCCCGCACCCGCTCGTCCAAACCGCCATTCACACGCCACACACCCGCACCACCAGCACTGCGCTCAGACTTCACCAGCCAGTCGCCCCCGGGAATCGGACCATGGCAGGCCCTCGTCTCCGGAAAACCCACGCCACTGCCAGCCACCCATTCACTCAGATTCCGCCAGTTGCGAACAGCACGCACCGCAACCGGATCGCAGCCGGCAATCGGCCGGCCACTGTGGCTGAGCTCTTCGAGTACTTCCGGAGCATTCTCGAGGCCACCGGACCAGACCAGCGGCACAGCCCCTGGAACCATCCGCAGCAGACCCGGCAAATCAGCAAAGCTCTGCAGCCTGCCCAGAAACCGGCCCCCACCAGATTCCAGCAACTGCAGCAGATCCCGATCACCGAAAAAATCACAGCACAGCGGCCGCAATCCCGCAGCGACTGCAGATTCCGCCAGCGATCTCACACTGGCTCCCACCAGCACGACCTGTCCAGTCACCGTAATCCCCCACTTCCACTCCGGTTCCGACGAAACTGCGGATCCACAGGGCCGGTCAGTTGAACATCCGGACAAAAAACGCAATCCTGCGTCCTGGACCGGGGACGGGTTATTCAGCAGAATGCTTCTGCCGCTTCGTGAGTCAGCCTGTGTTCCTGCATTCTTCCATTGTTTCGGTGACCTTGTCCACTCACGCAAGGCTCAAAAAAAGGATCCTGAAAGATGTCGATGTACGTCGGAGAAGCTCTTGTCGGCGAAGGTAATGAAGTGGCTCATATCGACCTGCTGATCGGCGACAAGGCCGGCCCGGTCGGTGTGGCTTTTGCAAATGCACTGGCTGATCAGAAGGCAGGCCACAGCAACCTGCTGGCAGTACTCACTCCGAATGTTGCAGTGAAGCCCAGCACCGTCATGATCACCAAGGTCACCATCAAGGGTGCCCGCCAGGCCGTCCAGATGTTCGGCCCCGCCCAGAAGGCCGTGGCGGACGCTGTCACCGATTGTGTCAAAAGTGGCGCAATTCCAAAGGACCAGGCAGAAAGCCTCGTCATCGTCTGCGGCGTGTTCATTCACTGGGACGCTGCCGACGACAGGAAGATTTACCAGTACAACTACGAAGCAACCAAGCTGTCCATCGAGCGTGCCATGAAGAATCAGCCCTGTGTCGACACAGTGCTGTCACAGCGTGATACCGCCGCTCACCCGTTCTACGCAGGCTGATTCGGCACACTGTGCCATTCACTGCTGAGAAACTCTGCAGGCCTCGTGCTCTTCCGCACGCGGCCTGTTTCGTTTGCTACCACTCTCCGCCTGAAACAGCAGCCTCGCCCTGCTCCCGCCGCTTGTACGCCTGATAAATCGACTCCATCTCAGGCAGAGTCACCTGTTGCAGCGTCCGACCGGACTCACGCACCGCCGTCTCGATTGCCTGAAACCGCCTCGTAAACCGGGCATTCGTCTTTCGCAATGCCTCCTCAGGGTTGATCCCCCAGCGTCGGGCGATATTCACCACCGCAAACAGCACATCTCCCAGCTCCGATTCCGCACGCTCACGCCGCGCAGAGTCAGTCCACGGCTCATCCGGTACCACCGCCGTCTCCGCTGACGGCGTCACCACCGGCAGCTCCGGCGTTCCGAACAACTCCACCGCCAATTCACCCAGCTCTTCCCGCAGCTTCTCAAACAGCATCAGGCGATCCGGAAAATCATATCCCACCAGAGCCGCCCGGGACGACAGCCGCGCTGCCCGCGCAAGCTCCGGCAAAGCCTTCGGAATGCCCTCCAGCTGCGACGATCGCGCAGGCTTCTCCTGCTGCTTGATCGTCTGCCATGCAGCACGCACCTGAGACACCGTTGCCGCCGAGCCTGCGCCAAACACATGCGGATGACGACGCACCATCTTATCCGCGATCTGACGCACCACCGCCGTCAGCTCAAAACGCCCGTCATCCGCCGCGATCTGAGCATCCAGAATCACCTGCAGCAGCAGATCACCCAGTTCCTCCTGTATCGCACCACTGTCGTCCGCATCAATCGCCTCCAGCAGCTCATAGGTCTCTTCCAGAGTATACGGCTTGATCGTCTGCAGAGTCTGCTGCCGATCCCACGGGCAGCCGTCCGGAGCGCGCAGTCGCGCTACCACCTCGCACAGTCGCTGGAATTCCGGGAGTAACCGCGGGAAATCCGGGGGAGTTCCCGGGATCGGACGCTCGGAACTGACACCTTCGTCCGCCTCAGCCATCACCACACCTTCCACCACGGTTTGTTGACCTGCGGTCGTCGCGGCGGAGGTGGCGGCGCCGGGCCGTCCATCGAAAAACCACGCTGACGAATCTCCGGCTGCGACTGCAGCACCGTACCCTCAGGCAGCAGCACACAACTGAGCTCGCCGTCAGACCCGGCCCCCGTGTCCGTCATGATCATCCCCAGTGCCGACTGCACTCGAGGTACCGGAACATGCCCGATCACCAGCGGCACCGGAGCATCCATCGGAGCACCCAGCAGGATGAAGTCCTTGGAATACAGCCACGGCGGATGTGTCAGCGAATAATCTCGCTGCCGCAGAATTCGTATCTGAGTCTCAAAGGGCAGATTGCGGTCCATACCCGCATGCACAAACAGAAACTCAGGATGCTCCACGGCCCACGGCAGGTCCGCCATCACGGCACGCTGCTGTTCCGGGATCGCCTGCTTCAGCGCGTCCAGATCGCCGAATGGAGCCCCCCACGACTCGAAGGTGCTGCGAGTATCATAATTGTGCACCCAGCGAGACGCGTAATCGATGTATTCAGGAGACGGCAGCAGCTTCAGCGAGCCCATCATTGCCAGCTCATGGTTGCCACACACCCACGTCACGCGACCATGCTGCTTCACAAGGTCAAAAAAGACCTGCACAGTACCCGCTGGATCCGGACCGCGGTCCACCAGATCACCGATGAACACAATCCACCGGCGCTGCACGTCGGGCAACCGCGCCAACTGACCAATGATCTGACGCAGCTTTTCCGTCTGACCGTGAACGTCCCCAATCACCGCAACCGGGCCGTCAATCTGATGCGGAACTGATGGCATTGCAGGGGCGTCGCTGAGGAGGCATCACTTGCCGAGCATCACGAGAACCAGAAAAAAAACTACCGGAGGTGGGACTCGAACCCACACATGGTTTTACCCATACCGGATTTTGAATCCGGCGCGTCTGCCATTTCGCCACTCCGGCCCGCTGGCCCGTTTTTGCGGACAGGCAGGAAGCTTATCCGCTGAAAATCCGGAAGCAAGCCGTGAATCCGCGTTTTTTCGCCAATTCCAGGGCGCAGAGACCACGCGACCCACAGATCCTGGCCAGCCGGAAAAACCCGGGAAATTCGCGAATCTCCCGTTTGCCTCTATTGTCACGGGATTTCAACTCGAAACTGGCCAAATCCAGCTTCGTGCGGTATCCTTCCCGCAAACAGCTTTCTGAAACTCAAAACCTGAGCTCTCCCATGTCCAGACTGGTTTACGTCGCCGGTAATCTCGTTCCTGCCGAACAGGCGATGGTCAGTGTTTTTGATCACGGCCTGCTGTACGGCGATGGCATCTTCGAAGGCATTCGCGTGTACTCGGGAAAGGTGTTCCTGCTGACCGAACACGTCGACCGGCTCTACGAAAGCGCCATCGCTATTCGCCTGCAGATCCCGCTCTCAAAAGCCCAGATGACGACCGCCGTCGAAGACACCGTCCGGGCCAACGGAATTGTCGACGGATATGTTCGCCTCGTCGTCACTCGCGGTGCCGGTTCGCTGGGACTCGATATCCGCCGCACCGCAAACCCCCAGGTCATCATCATCGCCGACACCATCACGATGTACCCCGAAGACATGTATCGCACCGGGATGCGGCTCATCACAGCCTCCACCATCCGTAATCATCCCGGGGCCCTCAGCCCGCGAATCAAGTCACTCAACTACCTCAACAATATCATGGCCAAGATCGAGGGCACAGATGCCGGGACCGTCGAAGCCCTGATGCTCAATCACAACGGGGAAGTTGCAGAATGCACCGGCGATAACATCTTCATTGTCAAACACGGCATCCTCAAAACGCCTCAGCCCGACGCCGGAATTCTCGAAGGTATCACCCGCAATGCCGTCATGAAACTTGCCCGCGAAGCCGGCATCCCTGTCGTCGAATGCGTGCTCACAAGACATGACATCTTCATCGCTGATGAATGCTTCCTGACCGGAACAGCCGCAGAAGTCATTGCCGTCACCAGCCTCGACGGACGCCAGATCGGATCCGGTCAGCCCGGGCCGATCACCGGCCGACTGCTCGAACTCTTCCGCAGACTCACTCGCGGAGAATAACCAGCGTCCCAGGACATCTGTCCCTCCCCTCAACTGCACGCCCACGCGAAAACCGGAAATGCCCCGCAACCACGACCTGTTCGACGACACCACCATGACCTTCGGCGAGCACCTCGAAGTGCTGCGAATTCATGTGTTTCGCGCCGTTGTGGGACTGCTGCTGGCCGTCGCCGTCAGCCTGTTCTTCGGAGATCGCATCTTCTACTGGCTCAGACAGCCCGTCGAAAAAGCACTCCGCGAACGCGGCATCGACAATGTCGCCATGGATGTCCCCAAACAGTCGTTCTATCAGTACCTCACCGGCATGTTCTCAGGCCCGACCAAAGCCCAGGACACCAGTCAGCAGCCACCGGCTCAGCCGCAGCCTCCGGCCCTGAAATCCGACCAACTGCTCGTCCGCATCGACCGTGCTGAACTCCTCAAAGCACTCGGACAAAACCCCACAGACACGCCCACTAACCCAACGCCCACTAACCCAACGCCCACCACCGATTTCGTGAATGTCGTGATCACTGCTCCGGAATTCGCGCAGTTGCAGCGAGTCATCGAGGACACCTCCCGCATCACCACGTTCAAGGTTGAAGAAGGTTTCATGGCCTACATGAAAGTCTGCTTTTTCAGCGGACTGATCATCGCTGCACCATGGGTCTTCTACCAGCTCTGGCTGTTTGTCGCAGCCGGTCTCTACCCCCACGAACGGCGCTATGTCTACGTCTACCTGCCCCTCAGTGTCATTCTGTTTGCACTCGGAGCAATGGCCGGCTACTTCTACGCCTTCCCGCTGATGCTGGACTTCCTCATCGGCTTCAATCAGTGGCTGGGTGTCACCGTACAGCCACGACTCAGCGAATACATCAGCATGGCCATGCTGATGCCACTCCTTTTCGGAGTCAGCTTTCAACTGCCGCTCGTCATGGTCTTCCTTGAACGCATCGGTGTCTGCAGCGTGCAAACCTACCGCGAAAACTGGCGGATCGCGGTACTGGCCATTTCCATCGCCTCCATGCTGCTCACAGCCTCGCCGGACCCGTGGAGCATGCTGCTGATGATGTTCCCTCTGCTGTTGCTGTATGTGCTGGGAATCTACCTTTGCCAGTTTCGCATCGGCGGACCAGCCAGCCCCATCCGCTGACTCCGCATCTCAGCCCCCTTTCCTGACGTGCTTTTCCCCGAACCTTCCGTTATGCTTCGCGCGGCAGGAGGTTGGCGACCGCGTCTGTCCACCTGCCTGATTGCCCCGTCAGAAAGTGGTCTGAATGTCCGAATCTTCCACACGGGACGCGGAAATGTCCCGCCCCGAATCGAATCGCCCCGATTCCCCGCGCTGCGTCGTTCGCTACGGCAACACGCGGCTGCTGGGGGATTTTGAAGCCCGTCGTGACCAGCGATTTCAGCGTGGCGACGAAGTGATCGTCAGATCAGAGCGTGGAGTTGAGTGGGGCGTGGTGCTGTGCCCCGCTGATGCTCGCACGGCCACGTTCATGGGCGGTGGACGGTCCGGCGGAGGTCGCATTTTGCGCGCTGTCACGGACGACGATCGACGGGCTCGCGAAGAGCACGCAGTGCGCGAGCGGGAACTCTTCCGCCGCTCCGTCGATCTGATGCGCGAACGAACCCTGCAGATGCAGCTCATCGATGTCGAATTGATTTTCGGCGGCGAAAAACTGGTCCTGTACTACCTGTCGGAATCACGAGTCGATTTTCGCGAGCTCGTCAGGCTGCTGGCTCGCGACTTCAACCTGCGGATCGAGATGCGGCAGATCGGTATCCGTGACGAGGCGCGACTGCTGGCAGACTACGGCGACTGCGGCAAACCCGTCTGCTGTAACACGCACCTGCGGGAAATGCCCGCCGTTTCCATGAAAATGGCCAAACTGCAGAAAGCCTCACTGGACCCCAGCAAAATCTCTGGTCGCTGCGGCCGACTCAAATGCTGCCTGCGATACGAATACGACACCTACGAAGAACATCGCCGGGAATTGCCGCCCGTCGGAGCGACAGTACTGACCAGGTCGGGGCAGGGCCGAGTTCTTTCGCAGGAACTGCTGGCCCGAAAACTGGTTGTCGCTTTTGATGATGGACGCCGGCAGATTGCCGATGAATCAGACATTGTCACAGTGATCTCGCGCGGTTCACGGCGGAATGAGAATGGTGAGGATGACTGAAAATTCCAAACCCGCGCTTCATTCCAGTGTTGCGTCGGATTATCATTTGATGACAAACCGCCTCACTGTTCGTTAAATGATGGGTCCAGTCTCGATGGAATCGCTCAGCAGCACTTCGTCCAGTACCTACCATCCAGCGGCCTTTCGCTTTGTCTATGCCGCCCTCCGCTACACTCAACAGCAATTGGGCCGCAACTCCGGCTCGGAAAAAACCGGCCACATCTCCGGTTCAGAACTTCTGGACGGCATTCGCCTGCTGGGCCTGCAGACCTTTGGCATGCTCTGCCCCCTCGTATTCGCCCGCTGGGGCGTTCACACCACCGATGATTTCGGCCACATCGTCTTCCAGATGATTGATTCCGGCGACATGCGACGCACCCGGGATGACTGTCTCGAGGATTTTTTCGGGGTTTACAGCTTTCACCAGGTTTTTGTTGACGATTACGTCCCTGACGTCAGTGGTATTTTCAATTGACTTGTGATTCCCCCGCAAAACTCGTACGCTGACGGTCCCGCCTGTTTGCCAAACCAAGGACTGTCTCATGTCCGCCCCCGCCAGCATCTCCGAACTCGTTCGTCGCTGCCTCATACGGCTGCTCCTGAAACCGCGACTTGTCCCCTGCCCGGTTCCCGGACCGCGGCGACCGTCCAACCACACAAGACAGCGTTGTTCGTCGTCGCTCGGGGGACTCCCGCGTTTCCACCGTCTGATCCGCCTGCTCCTCGCTCTGCCTGCGATCTGCACGTCGCTGGTCTCAACCCCGCTCTGTTCTGCAAACGACGACACCTTCACCTCAAAAATCGCGCCGTTGCTGCAGCAGCATTGTCTTTCCTGCCACGGCCCGGATGCACAGGAATCCGGTTTGCGGCTGGATTCGCTGCAGGCCCTGAATGCGGGTGGCAAGGCGGGGCCGCCGATTATTCCCGGTCAACCCGACGAAAGCCTGCTGATCGTGGCGGTCCGCCGCACCGACTCCACACTGCAGATGCCCCCCGACGGGAAGCTCCCGGACGAAGCCATCGCACTGCTGCAGCAGTGGATCGCAGATGGTGCTCAACACCCGCAGGGAGCTGTCGTTCCCACTCAGCCAGCACTCCCGTTCCAGCTCTCTCAGGCCCGCCAGTTCTGGGCTTTTCGGCCGCTGCAGCCTCCCGAAATCGACACCCCGGATGTCAACCCTGTCGACACCCTGACAGAACTTCTGCTGCGCGAACGGGGATTTGTCAGAAACCCACCAGCCGACAAGCTGACGCTGATCCGCCGCGCCTCGCTCATGCTGACGGGACTGCCACCTGCACCTGCCGAAATTGACGCATTCCTCGCCGACTCCGCACCCACCGCCTTCGCCACCGTCGTCGACCGACTGCTGGACAGCCAGCAGTACGGCGAACACTGGGGACGACACTGGCTGGACGTCGTTCGCTACGCCGATTCCAACGGACTTGACGAAAACATCGCCCACGGAAATGCGTGGCGTTATCGCAACTATGTTATTCGCTCAATCCAGCACGACAAACCCTTCGACCAGTTTCTCCGCGAACAACTGGCCGGCGATCTGCTCACCGAATCAGCTTCAGACGAACAGACACGAAATGACCGCCTGATAGCCACAGGCTTCCTGTCGCTCGGTCCCAAAGTCCTCGCCGAAGGCGATGAAAAGAAACTGATGCTGGACATCATCGACGAACAGCTGGACACCATTGGACGCTCCATGCTGGGACTGACCATCGGATGTGCCCGCTGCCACGATCACAAATTCGATCCGCTCACCCAGGCTGACTACTACTCGCTGGCCGGCATCTTTCAAAGCACCCGGACCATGGAATCTCTGAAGCGGATCGCCAAATGGCATGAAAACTCAGTCGCCACCACGGCCGATCGCCAGCGACTGGAACAGCATCAGGCACAGATCGTCGCAAAGAAGGCGGAAATCGATGGCCTGCTGCAGCAGTCGTCCGCTGCCGCCGGTTCTGCTGCTCAGCCGCTCCCCGAAAATCAACTGCCACCGGAAATACAGCAGCAACTCGCCGCACTCCGGGCATCCCTGAAGGAACTGGAATCGACAATCCCCGAACTGCCCACGGCCATGGGCGTGACGGAGGCCGAGATTGCCAATGCCCGAATCCTGTCACGAGGCAATCACCTTGCGCCAGGACGACTCGTGCCTCGCACCATCCCCATCGTTCTCGACGCTGACAACTCCTTCCGGATTTCCGAAGGCCGCAGCGGTCGTCTGGAATTCGCTGAGTGGCTGACCAGCACCCGCAATCCACTGACGCCGCGAGTCCTTGTGAATCGCGTGTGGCGGTGGCATTTCGGACGGGGAATTGTCGCAACCGCGGATAACTTCGGAAAGCAGGCCGAACCACCCATCAATCCCCGGCTGCTCGATTGGCTGGCCGCGGACTTCGTCAGCAGTGGCTGGTCTCTGAAGGCCCTGCACCGCCGCATTCTGCTGTCACAGACCTGGCAGGCCTCCGCCGACCGCAGTAATCCGGCAGAACAGTCCGATCCCGACAATCACCTGCAGTGGCGCTGGTCGGTGCAGCGGCTGGAGGCAGAATCCGTTCGAGACTCGATCCTCGCTGTCTGCGGCAAACTGGACCGCAGCGTCGGAGAATCCATGCTGCATGTGAAGAATCGGGAATTCCTGTTCGACCATACATCGAAGGACCTGACGTCCTACGATTCGCTCAGACGTTCCGTCTATCTGCCGGTCATCCGCAACAATCTGTATGACGCCATGTCGCTGTTTGACTGCACTGACGGCACTGTGCCGAACGGTGACCGCGGCGCTTCAACGGTGGCTTCGCAGGCCCTGTTTCTGATGAACAGTCCGCTGGTGATTTCAGCGGCCGAACATCTGGCACAGGATCTCTGCAACAGCAGCTCGGACTTTTCAGATCGAGCGACCCGATTGCCGCGCGCCGTGCTGGGACGACAACTGTCCGCACAGGAACTTGCAGAACTGCAGCAGGCTGCCCAACAACTGCATGCTCAGCTGCAGGCCGATGGTATTCCTGCAGCCGAACGTGATCTGGCCGTCTGGACCAGCCTCAGTCAGACCTTCCTGATGTCCAACGAATTTCTGTACATTCGCTGAACAGGTGCTGTTATGCCGGAATTCCGATTGAATCGCCGTCAGGCCCTGCAGTCCACTGCCGTTGGTTTCGGCGGCACAGCCTGCTCGGCACTGCTGCATGCGGCGTCCGCAGCAGACGCCGGCCACAGCCCATTCCACTTTCAGCCTCGCGCGAAACGCGTGATCTTCATGTTCATGAAGGGTGGGCCCTCGCAGGTTGACACATTCGACTACAAGCCAAAGCTGCAGCAGGACGACGGCAAATCGCTGCCCTTCGCCAAGCCACGCGTCCAGTTTGCTCCAACCGGCAACCTGCTGGGATCCCCGTGGCGATTTCGTCGGCACGGACAAAGTGGCATACCTGTCAGCGAACTGTTTCCCCATGTGGCTCGCTGTGTGGACGATATCTGCTTCCTCAATTCATGCCATGGCACGAATGCGGCCCACGGCGGAGCAGCCCTGAAGCTGCACACCGGCAGCGACAATTTTGTACGCCCCAGCATGGGTGCCTGGATCAGTTACGGACTGGGCACAGAGAATCAGAACCTGCCCGCCTTCATTACGATCTGCCCCACGCTGGCTCACGGAGGCCGCAACAACTGGGGCTCGGCATTCCTCCCGGCTCAAAGTCAGGGCATTCCACTCGGAGTGGCCAGTCAGCCCGCCACGGCCGCTGCGGTGCGTTACATCGCCAATCCCCGCTGGTCCGCACCCGCTCAGCGAACACAACTTGACCTGCTGCGTTCACTCAATGAACAACAACTGCAGCAGAATCCCGCCGAAATGGCCCTCGAAGCCCGCATTCAGTCCTATGAACTGGCGTTCCGGATGCAGACCGAGATGCCTCGACTGCAGGATCTCACTCAGGAGACCCGCGAAACGCAGGATCTCTACGGCATGCACGATACAGTCACCGAAAATTTTGCTCGCCAGTGCCTGATGGCTCGTCGCTTCGCGGAAGCCGGAGTTCGATTCATCCAGGTCACTCACAGCGATGCCTTCGTCCAGTGGGATCAGCACGGGGACCTGCGCAAGGGACACACCAAAAATGCCCTCGAAGTCGACCGCCCCATCGCCGGACTGCTGACCGACCTGAAGCAGCGCGGGCTGCTGGAAGATACGCTGGTCCTCTGGGGCGGTGAATTCGGCCGCACCCCGACCGCCCAGGGAACCACCGATGGACGTGACCATAATCCCGAAGGATTCACCATGTGGATGGCCGGTGCCGGCGTTCATGGTGGTGTTCGATATGGCGCCACGGATGAATACGGCTACTACGCCGCCGAAAACCCCATGCACATCCATGACGTTCATGCCACGCTGCTGCACCTGCTGGGGATGGATCATGAGCGATTGACGTATCGTTATGCCGGTCGTGACTTTCGGCTCACTGACGTCGCCGGCAAGGTGCACCACGGCATTTTCAGTTGAACACTGTGGTTGTGTGCCTGACGGCCCCCGATGTGGTGGCACATCCGGTCCGCACCGCTGCCGTGCCCGGCGACTGCTCAGCAAAAAGCCCTGAAATTCGCTTGATTTAGCAGGTTTTTCAATGCAGCATTGGGGACATGAATGACTTCCACCCCCCAAACCCCCACGATCACTTCTTCCGCCGCATTTTTGATGTGCTCGAAAATGCCCGCGCACTGCTGAAACTCCAACTGCCGGCGACGCTCTATGCAAGGCTCGATCCGGATTCCATCCAGCCCGCCAGGGAAACGTTTCTCGCTGCCGAAGAAAATGAAAATCGGCTCGATGCCCTCTACACGGCTCGCATGCGGAACGGGACACAGGTTTGGATCTGGCTCCTGCTCGAACACAAAAGCTGGATCGATCGCAGAATTGCTCTGCAACTGCTCAGATATGTGCTCAGAATCCACGAATGGCTCGACCGTAATGGCCAGTCGCCGGGTGTCATTATTCCAATTGAATCTGCTGAAATCCGCATTTTTGCCGGACTTCCCGGAACTCGAAGCCCGTGTTCGTGCCCTGCAGATTTCTCGCTCCCCGGAACTGCCGTTCGAATCTCTGGTGGACCTGTTCAAACTTCTGCAGAACTGGGGAAAAATCCATTCCCAACAGGACACGCTGAACGATATTATGATTTATCTGTGCTCAGTGTTTGACGCGCCGAACCTCGAACAACTGGAACTCGCATTTCACACTGGACAACTGCCAGGGTCGAAGAAACAAATGCCTAATTGCCTTGAAGCACTCTTTGCACGCGGCGTTGAACAGGGACTCGAACAGGGACTCGAACGCGGACTCCTCGCCGGTCGCATTCGTGCTCTGCAACAGGTGCTCAATCAGCCGTCAATGACGCCCCGCGAATTGGCCTCCAAATCCCTCAATGAACTGCAGGCACAGGCAGCCGAACTGGCATCGCTGCTGAATCTTGCCCAGCAGTAACGGGTCCTTCCGCCCCCCCCCCGCTGCCGACCTGTGCTCGATCACAGTCGCCCCGCACCCTCACTGGCCAGGCGCGTTCCCACCTGACTCATTCGCTGCAGCACGTCCGAGCTGTAATCAGATCCCTCCGGAGGCCCCTCAGCAATAATCCGAATCGCCTCCAGTGCGTCCTCGGGATGACCTTCCTGAATACGGGCATTCAGTCGGCTGGCAAATGCCTGAATGCTCTGACGCTGCTGAACGAGCAGCAGTTTCCGCGTCAGAAACACTCCGCCACCACCGCAAATCAGTATCAGCAGGCTTACCGAAAACAGCGCCAGCCAGTTCTTCAGCCACCGTATGTTCCACGATTCAGAAACCACCCAGCCGAAAATTACCCACGCAGTCAGCAGCAGCAGCAGTGTTACAGCAATGTAAAGCATGGCGAATTCCCTGGTTCTGCTGCAGGAAAAAAGGTGACGACCGCTGCAGTGTCCGACCACGATTCTGCGTTCGGCTTCGCTTTGCTTCGGGCGGATCCGGTCCGGAGTTGAGAAAAACGATAGTGGGATCTCTGGAAGTCTGCAGCGGTGAATGAGAAGATCCGGGCGGGCAGTCTGTCCCGCACTCACCGGATTCTGCGGGCTGCAGCGATTGAATCACAGACAGGAGTTGCAGCAATGCACACAGGGCTGAATACTCACTGGGAACCGCAGCCCGCAGGTGCAGCCTGGGTTTCGCAGATTGTTGAAGAATACTGCAGCCTCAACTCCGTTCTGCGGGATTTTGCCGGACTGCTGGCAACCCACACAGGCACCCGCCTGACCGACTGGATTGACCATCTGGAAGTCTGCACCGCCACTGGATTGCCCGACGCCGGCTTCACACTGGCTGCTGACGGCTGGTACGAACATCCCGGAGCCCTGCTGCCACCGGTCCGCGTTTCCGGTCGCCGCGTTCTTGTGCTGCGAGTGGATTCGATCAGCGACTTCGCAGTAGCCTGCAGCCATCGGTTTCCGATCGAAGTCACCGGACGTGCTGGTGATCTGCTGCGTACGGCATGGATTGCACGGTCTCAGACCGCTGAAGTGCACTTCGGGGTGATTGAACGAGTCGGCTGCAGCATTCGCCACGCCGCTCCGCCTCTGAATGCCTCTGAAAAACAGCAGCTGCAGGAAATTCGGGAACAGTTGACGCTGCGGCCCAGGGAGTTTGATACTCACGAAGCCGCCTTTCAGTCACTCTCACAGCTCCTCAGCAGCGCCATTCGCACCGTCGGACGCGACACTGTCTGTGACGTGTTCTTTGCAGGTGAGCGCGCCTTCTGGCAGGGACGAAATCGCGCCGCTCAGGTGCAGTACATGCGACAGTCAGCACTCGGACTGGGCTGGGGAAATCACGACCATCACACCTATCGCAGCAGCCGCGTCTGCTTCGCTCCCATGATCGCACTGTTCGAACAACTGGGATTCGCCTGCCGGGAACGATTTTATCCCGGACACAATGCGGGGTGGGGCGCACAGGTCATGGAACACCCGATCTGCCCGGTGGTGATCTTTGCTGACGTGGACCTCACAGCCAACGAACTGGCCGCTGACTTTGCCCATCAGCCATTGGCCCCCTCCGGGACTCTGGGAACCATCGGCCTGTGGTGCGGCCTGCACGGAGAAGCTCTGTTCTCAGCCGGCATGCATCATCTCGAATGTCAGTTCAGCTTCGCTGCCGCTCGACAGCAACTGGCAGACCTCGGGATCGGCAGCATGAAACCCTTCACCGACTTTTCCTTTCTCAGGCAGTGCTTCACCGAACCCGAACTCTGGCCCGTACGCGAATCACGCCTGCAGAATCTGTTGGCAGAGGGATTGATTTCCCCCGCACAGGCACTCGCATTTCGCACAACAGGCGCTCCGGGCTCACACCTCGAAATACTTGAACGCAATGACGGTTATCGCGGCTTCAACCAGACGGGTATCACCGAGATCATCCATCGGACAGATCCCCGCCGGGTGCAGACGGGCCACTGATCCGGCATCCTCCCGCAGGACACAGACATCATCATGACATTTCGAATCGTTCAGCTGACCGACCTGCATGTTTTCCGCGACCAGCAGACTCTGCTGAAGGAAGTTGCCACGTGGCACTTCCTCAGGCAGGTTGTCGCACTCCTGCACAGTCTTGATCCCCAACCCGACGCCGTCGTCATTACCGGTGACCACACTCACGACGAACTCCCGGAAACATACCGCGCCATCAGAGAACTGCTGCACCCATGGATTGATCGACTCTGGCAGGTTCCCGGAAATCACGACGACCGCAGGGAATTACGCAGGGCCTTCAGTGACCGCATTGCCGGCACTGCGGATGACCCCATTCGCTTTGGCTTTTCCCCACCCGGCTGGCTGTGCCTTGGTATTGATACTCATGTTCCCGGTTCTGTGGCCGGACAGATTGATGCCGAGCAGACAGCATGGATCAGCACGCAGCTCCACGCCAGCCCGGATGTCCGCTGTGCTCTTTTCATGCACCACCCCCCGGTGCTGCTGAACAGCATCTGGATGGACGCCATCGGACTGCATGGACGCGAACTGCTGGCGGATTTGTGCAGCACCGAACCTCGCATCCACCTCATCTGCTGCGGACATGTACACCACGAATCACGTGGCCAATTGGGGCACGCCGCAGTTCACACAACTCCTTCCACCGGGATTCAGTTTGACCCCGACAGTGATCAGCCGAAATTTGTGCCCGGACGGCCCGGCTTGCGGATCATTGATCTGACACCAGCCGGATACTCCACCGAAGTCCTCAGGATCAGTGAACTTTCGGTACCGGTGAATGCACCGGCGTAGCGGAGCCATTATTTCCACGGAGTCTCATTCAGTTGTTCGCAGCCTGTCGCCGTAATCAGATAATTGTTCTCCAGACGAACCCCGCCTGTACCTTCCCGATAACAGCCAGGTTCCAGCGTGACAACATCCCCAGCCCGCAGCTCATCCGTGCTTTCTGAAACCATGATCGGTGGCTCCGGATGCTCCAGCCCCAGTCCGTGGCCGGCATGATGCGACAACGCTCCCATGCCAAACTGCTCAAGCAGGCCTGAGGCAGTCTGCCACAGTTCGCGGCAGGATGCCCCAGGCCGCAGCAGTTTCGCCGTCCCTGCCAGCGCTTCCCGGCAGGCCTGTATCTGCTCCATAGCCGCCGCCGACGGAACACCGACCGGCAGAGTATTCGTGAAGTCACTGCGGTAACCATGCAGGATCACACTGTAGTCCAGAATGAACAGATCGCCGTCTCGCAGGCGATAATCGGTCGGCAGACCCCCGGCTTTCGGCAGACCCGCGTGGGTCGCTCGAAAATCCCCGTAGACCACGCACGGCTCGCCGGCCGCCAGCTGGGCTGCCCGCTGCACCTCCAGATACAGCTCCAGCTCACTCATGCCCGGCTGGATCACTTCCACTGCCCGCCGATGCCCGGCCGCACAGGCGTCCATACACCGCCGCAGCAAAGTCACTTCATCCGCGTCCTTGCTGCGTCGCAGGTCCCGCAGGACCTCGCCAAGCGTCTGGGGTTCCGCGTCTTCGTCAGCCGCAAACTGCCACGCCGCATCCTCGGCCACCATCGCAGCCGACATTTCCGTCAAACCTTCCGGTTCAATCAGGCCGGTGCTGCCGGCCCAGTGGGCTTTAGCCTCGGCGATCGCCTGTGCCAGCGCTGCATGCCGACTGACCACAGATCGCCGATGCGAATACCACGGAATGATGATCTCATCGTCCACAAAATAAGGACTACTGGCTGAACGTTTGGTGAAATTGTCTGCCAGCAACAGCGTTTTGCCGCCGCGTTTCAGCAGCAGCAAGCCCTTCTGATCAGCAGAAAAACTGAACGGATTCACCCGAAAACCGCTCAGATACTGCACATGCCGGGAATCCCCGACCAGCAGCCACTCGATCTCCTCCGGAATGCGATCCCACAATCGAACGCGCCGCTGCCGACAACCCAGTTCCGTTAACATCTGCCCGTTTCCCTCAGCCATCAGATCCTGCACTCTGTCGGTAACCCCGGATTTCACTGCCGAACATAACAGGAAAATCCAGCCTGCCGAAGTTCGACCGGCACGAATTCAGTCGGATTCCAGGTGAATGCCACGGCATTCTGCGATATACTCACCCCAACGTTCCTGCTCCCAGGCCAATCCGGCCTTGATTCGCAACTGCCGCTCAGCCATCCCACCCGGTGCTGCATGAAAATAACCCGCGTCTTCACGGCGTTCTGCCTGCTTCTGCCCACTGTTCCTCTGTTCGCACAGACCCCGCAATCCGCGGCGGACAGTCCGGTGGACTTCAACCGGGATGTCCGGCCCATTCTCTCCAACCGCTGTCTTGCCTGTCACGGTCCCGACGATGGTCAGCGCGAAGCCGGACTGCGGCTGGATGATGCCACTTCCGCCACCGGCAGACTGGAATCCGGTAAGATCGCAATTGTTCCCGGAAAACCGCAGGACAGTGAACTGCTGCAGCGAATTCACAGCAGCGACGATGATATCCGCATGCCGCCTCCGGAATTCGGAAAACCACTCACTCCTGCAGAACAGTCCATACTGCAGAAATGGATCGCACAGGGTGCTCAGTTCGCACGCCACTGGTCCTATACACCGCCCACTCGCCCGACAGTGCCACCGCCCGCTCCCGGCCACGCCGAATGGGTTCGCAATCCCATCGACAACTTCGCACTCCAGTCCATGCTGGCTCACGAACTCACACCCCAGGCCCAGGCCCCTGCTCCCATACTGCTCAGACGCATCTTCCTCGATCTGATCGGTCTGCCCCCCACACCCGCAGAAGCCTCAGAATGGCTCACAAAGCTGACCGCATCCGGCAGTGCTCAGGGGGTAAACGAAACTGCGTGGCAGCAACTGATTGACCACCTGCTGCAGCGACCGGAATACGGCGAATACTGGGCCTGCAAATGGCTCGACCTCGCCCGCTACGCAGACTCCTCCGGGTACGCTGATGACCCAGCCCGCACGATGTGGCCCTATCGTGACTGGGTCATCCACGCCTTCAACAGCGGGATGCCTTTCGATCAGTTTACAATCGAACAGATTGCCGGTGACCAGCTGCCCGATCCCAGCGAAGATCAGTTGATCGCGACCGCCTTCCACCGCAATACCATGACCAACAACGAAGGCGGGACGCAGGACGAAGAATTTCGCAACGTGGCTGTCGTCGATCGGGTCAACACAACAATGGCCGTCTGGATGGGCTCCACCATCAGCTGCGCACAGTGCCATAACCACAAATACGATCCGCTGTCACAGGAAGAATACTTCCGGGTCTTTGCACTGCTGAACAACACGGAAGACGCCGACCGCGGTGATGACTCGCCCAGACTGCAGTTCTTCACCCAGCAGCAAAAGCAGCGACGCAGCGAAATCGAACAGCGTCAGGCTGCCATCAGACAACTCTTCACAACCACCACCGATGCCCTCACCGCTTCGCAGCAGACGTGGGAAGGCTCGCTCCGGAAGCCCATTGAATGGTCCGGTCTGACACCCCTGCAATTGGTACGTGCCAGCGGTGGCGCGGTGCAGATTCAGTCGGACGGCAGCGTGCTCGTGCCCACAGCAGCAGACAAGGACGTGTATGTTGCAGACCTGCCCCTGAACAGTCTGCCCCCGGATTTCAATGAACAATCACTGGCCGCTGTCCGACTGCAGACAATTCCTTCAGCATCGCTGCCCGGGGGCGGCGCCGGTCACGGTGGTGGCAACTTCGTCATCACTGAAATCCGCGCGGAATGGCTGCCCGCTGACAATGCTGCACCGACCGCCCGATTCCTTCGCATCACCATTCCCGGCGCCTCAAAAATCCTCTCGCTGGCCGAAGTGCAGGTGTTTTCTCAGGGTCTCAACGTCGCTCCAAAAGGCCTCGCCTCCCAGAGCTCCACAGACTTTGACGGCCCCGCAATGCTCGCCATCGACGGAAATACCGATGGCAATTATCTGAAAAAATCCGTCACCCATACCGCCATCTCCGACTCGCCGTGGTGGGAAATTGATCTGCAGTCTGCCATACCCATCGAAAAAATTGTGCTCTGGAATCGCACCGACGGAAATACGCAGTCCCGACTGGCAGATTTCACCATCACCCTGCTGAACGAACAGCGCCAGGAAGTCTCCACCCGCACTGTGGCTGAACCTCCCCGCCCCTCCTCGGAATTCACTCCCGGAAACGGCCGCGTCATCCGCCTTGCCGCTGCAGCAGCAGACTTCTCTCAGGATGGCTTCCTGCCCGCAGAAGTGCTTGACGGAAAAACGGAACCCGAAAATGGCTGGGCAGTCGGCGGCGTGACCAATGTCAGCCATGAACTTGTGCTGGCACTGGCTGAACCCCTGCCGTTAAGCGAAGGCGGTCTCCTGCGACTCAGCATCGAACAGAACGCCCCCTATGCCGGACATCTGCTGGGCAGCTTCCGCGTGCAGGCCACCGCCAACCCGGCCGCCGTTGCTCGCAGTCAGGTACCCGCCGGTATTCTGGCACTGCTGGAAATTCCCTCCACACAACGCACAGCCGAACAGACTGATCAGCTTTCACTGTGGTACCGCAGTAACGCGGCCCCGGAATTCGCCGCTGAACGCTCAGAACTTACCCAACTGCAGAAAGAACTCGTCGTCATGAAACCGGAAGGCTCAGTCCTTGTCATGCGCGAGCTGCAGGCCGACAAACGCCGACGCACCCAACTGCAATACCGCGGAAACTACCTCGACAAAGGACCGGATGTCGACCCCGGCGTTCCCGCCGTCTTCCATCCCCTGAAACTCGCAGAACAACCGCCACGACTGCAGTTCGCCCGCTGGCTCGTCAGCAGCGACAACCCACTCACGGCACGAGTCCAGGTGAATCGCATGTGGGAGGAACTGTTCGGACGCGGTATCGTTCTGACCTCCGAAGAATTCGGATCTCAGGGAGAATTGCCGACTCACCCCGAACTGCTCGACTGGCTGGCTGTCGAATTCCTCGAATCCGGCTGGAATCTGCGTGCACTGCAGCGACTGATCGTCAGCTCGGCCGTCTGGAGACAGTCCTCGCAGGTCACATCGGAATCCGCCAAAGCTGATGCCGATAATCGCTGGCTGGCGCGCGGGCCGCGAGTCCGTCTGCGCTCAGAAACCGTCCGCGATCAGGCTCTGGCTGTCGCAGGACTGCTCAGTCACAAAATGTACGGACCTCCCGTAAAGCCACCCCAACCCAGCCTCGGACTGTCTGCAGCCTTCGGCAGTTCCACAGACTGGCAGACAAGCACGGGAGAAGACCGCTATCGCCGAGCCATCTACACCACGTGGCGACGCTCCAACCCTTATCCCTCCATGGCCACCTTCGACGCCCCCAACCGCGAAGTCTGCACCCTCCGCAGAAATCGCACCAATACCCCCCTGCAGGCACTCGTGACACTGAATGACCCAGTGTATGTCGAAGCCTCACAGGCACTGGCCCGCAGGATGCTGGCAACTGCCGGTACGCTTGAAGAACAACTGGCCAGCGGCCTCCAGACCGCACTCATCCGTCCAGCCTCCCCCGCAGAAGTTCAGGAACTCAAAGCCCTGTTCCTCGATGCTCGCAACAGCTACGCTCAGGATTCCGCCGCAGCCATGACGTTTGCCACAGACCCGCTGGGCCCCCTGCCCCCGGATCTGAACCCCACAGATGCTGCGGCCATGACCGTCGTCGCCGGGATCATCCTCAACCTCGACGAAATGCTTATGAAACCCTGACCCCCGCACCCCCCGCACCCCACGCACT
>Ga0078894_10000611_pt1 | contig 25207 bp, 21 predicted proteins | sample LauGreSu1BDMLBSD_2_FD_67506 | JGI IMG/M metagenome (GOLD analysis project Ga0078894, IMG submission 67506) | Freshwater lake microbial communities from Lake Michigan, USA - Su13.BD.MLB.SD (version 4) (version 4) | ecosystem: Environmental > Aquatic > Freshwater > Lake | place: Lake Michigan... | reverse complement strand
AAGTTTGCGGAGGAATCAAACTTGACGACCCAAACCTACTAGCGGCAGCGGTTCTGGCTGGTCAGAACTAGATTTAGCCGCTTTAGAAGGAGAACTTTTTCTTTTAGGACATTGGAAAAACTACGATGAACTCGAAGAAAATTTATCAATGCCAGAACTTATTAATACTTTCCAGGCTTTGAAGAAGAAGGAACATAATGACAAAAAGTTCCATGCATCTTTAAAGGGAGTAGAGATAGGTGAATACGAAGAAGATAAAAAAGAAGTTTCTAGTTTCGAAGACATACAGTTGAGAGCAGCAGGAATAAATGCTTCTAGCAACGATGTGGTTTCACTACAAGGAAGATTTGCGGCGCAAGCTGGATTCGGAATTGGCGAGGGACTAGGATATTCTAAGGAGTAATTTGAGATAAATGGCTGACCAAACGATCAGTACCCAAATAGTCGCTAACGCCGACTTCTCAGCCCTTATTGCCGATGTGCATAAGGTTACCGCAAGCCTGTCAAGATTACAAGAGCAATTAGCTACATCTAACAAGATGTTGGCAAATCAAATTGCCGTAATGAACAGGTCTTTTTCCGACACACTTAGAAGTACTGGTCAATTCTCAACACACTTCGTAAGCCTACAGTCAGATGTAGAAAAGTTTGGTAAGAACCTAGATGGTGGAAAACTAAAGCTAGGTCAATATTTTAACACCTTTAGAGAACACGCTAGAACTTCTGGCGGAGTTATTCGAGATCTTGCAAAACAACAAGTAGCATTACAAAATGCTGTATTACAACCACTAGGCAAGAACGCACAAGGATTAATGCAATTCAATGTGCATGTTCCAAGAGGTCTCGATGAAATAAAAAATAAGACTGCAATTACAAGACAAGAATTGCAGATTATGAATAAGGTTATTCAAGATGGTGCTGGACAACTTATTAACTGGGGTAAAAATACTCAGTGGGCTGGTCGTCAGTTAACAGTAGGTTTGACAGTACCCCTTGCAGCATTTGGTAAAGCAGCAGCAGATGCATTTAAGCAGGCAGACCAAGAGCTTGTACGTCTAACAAAGGTTTACGGAGACGTAGCTGGAACATCCTCAGAAGAATTGGGAAGAGTAAGAAAAGAAGTAGTTCAAACCGCAAAAGATATTTCTGCGGCTATGGGTGTTAGCTTTAAAGAAACTATTGGACTAGCAGCAGATATTGCAGCAACTGGTAAAACTGGAGATGAGCTTCTAGGCTCAATTCAAGAAACAACTAGACTTGCAGTACTTGGTGAAGTAGATAGACAAGAAGCCATGAAGGCAACTCTTGCAATTCAGTCTGCATTTAAATCTAATACAGACGAATTATCAGAATCAATTAACTTCCTTAACGCAGTTGAAAACCAGACGTCTACTACTCTAAATGACTTAGTGGAAGCAATTCCAAAAGCAGGACCAGTTGTTAAAGGCTTAGGCGGAAGCGTACAAGATTTAGCTTTATATATGACTGCTATGCGAGAAGGTGGAATTAACGCTTCCGAAGGAGCAAACGCTCTAAAGTCTGCACTGGCTTCTTTAATTAACCCGACAGATGTTGCAGTAGGTAAATTTAAAACACTAGGTATAGATCTACTAGGAATTGTAAATAATAATGCTGGTAATCTAACTGGCACATTAATGGCTCTTCAAGGCGCACTAGATTCTTTAGATCCATTGCAAAAGCAACAGGCTATCGAACAACTATTTGGTAAGTTTCAGTTTTCAAGACTTAACGCTTTATTTGAAAACTTAGGAAGACAGGGCAGTCAGACATTACAGGTTTTAGATCTAATGAAAGCATCTTCCGATGACTTGGCATCAATAGCTGATCGAGAATTAACTGCAGTAACAGAATCTGCTTCAGGTAAATATCGCAGAGCATTAGAAAGCTTAAAGGCATCACTTGCTGAAGTAGGAGAGCAATTCCTTACAATTAACACAATACTTATTGAGGTAATTAATAAGGTTGTAAATTTTGCCAGCAATCTTCCTGGTCCTATTAAACAGGTACTAGGTCTTCTAGGTGGAATTACAGCAATAGCTGGTCCTCTTATTATGATTACTGGTGTTCTTGCTAACTTCTTTGGTTACATAATGAAGGGCGTCTTCCATATGAAGGCATTCTTTAAAGGCGGAGAAGGATGGAAATACTTAACCCCAGAGATACTTGCTGCAGAAAAAGCAGGCAGACTAGTTGAACAATCATTTTATAGCGATGCAAAAGCCGCTGCGGTATTACAACAAGCTTTAAGAAATTTAATTGATGAGTTTTCAGTATTAGAGGCAAAAGCTAAGTCAGGTGCTCTTAGTGTAAATCCAGCAGTTCAAACAATGGCTGGTAACTTAATCATGTCTGGCGGAGGAAGAGTAGTAAATCCTAATCACCCATTAGCGGGAGCAATGGGAACTAGAGCAAGTACGCATATGGTTGCAAGATCTGGAATGACAGAGCAAGAAAGAATGCAACAGACTATGTTTGGTATGGTTCCAGGATCTGGACCTGTAAACCAAAAGATTGGTCAAAACCCACAAATTTATATGAATGATCCGCTTCCAAATGTTCCTGGATTAACTACAGTAGGCGGAGTTTCAACAGGTGTAGTTTCAGGTGAAGCGGCTAAATGGCATGCAATGATGGCTACATTGGGAATGCAATCAAAGGCAGAAATAGAAAGTTTAAAGAAAACAATTGTTGCAACTGGCACAGTAAATAAAGAATTTATGAATCAGTTTGACGATGTTCTTCCAGTTGTTTCAAAGATCACAGATGGTGCTGCTAGACAGTCAGCTTTAATTGTTGCAGAACTTCGTGCAGGGAAACTAACCGTAGAGGCTGCAAAGGCAAAGATTATTGCCCTTAATCTAGAAACAGAAAGAATGATTGCTTCTTCTATGCAGGCACAGGCAACATCAATGGGCAGAACCCTTAATCCTACAATGGTTCCAACTCTTAATCAGCCAGTAGTTGACCCTACTGGAAAATCAAATATGAGAGAATTATTTAAAAAGGGTAGAACAAGAGATTTTATAAATAAAGTAGCAGGAACACTTGGAGTAAGAACATCAGGTGCTGGATATAATATTGAAACAACAGTTCCACGTAAGATGAATATGGGTGGATATGTTTATACCATGAATGATGGAAACATTGTTCCTGGTCCAAATGTAAATAGAGACGTGGTTCCAGCCGTATTGACTCCTGGAGAGTTTGTTGTAAACAGAGAAGCAGCTCAAGCAAATCTTCCTTTACTTACTGCAATTAATAATGGATACAATAACGGTGGCAAGGTAAGATTTGAAAGAGGCCATGTTGGTCCTCAAATAGGTGCTCCTAAGTCTGGTATTAGTAATTTATACGCTGGTTCTGGTGCGACCTCTCACGTATCTCAAGGCATCCCTATTTGGATGACATCAACATTAAATCAAGAAACAAGAACTGGCAGAGCAGGATTAACTGGAAGCCAAGTACATGCAGAATTTACAACCGCTTTAAAAAATGGAAGACATCCATTTGAACCACTAATAACGGCAGCAAGATCTTCTGGAATGCCTGGAGAAGAAGGAAAGATCCTGGCAGCCTTTGACGAAATGATGAATGACCTTAAGGGTAGAAACTCTAAAACATTGTTTGTTGGTGGAACTGCAAACTCATTTGAAAAATATTTTACTAGAAAAGTGCTACCTAGGTTTGGCAGAAACTTTCAAAATCTTTTCATGTCTTTTGGAACAGCGTATGGACAAAGAGGTTCTAGAGATATGGTTGCTCAAGGCAATGTTTCCATAAATCAAAAAACTGGAAAAATGTCTGGCATTATGGGAAGAGGAAATCCTTTAGCTAGAGGAATTTCTTCATCAATAATAGGTTCTGCTAGTGGCGGAGGATTTGGTGCTGGAAGATCAAGACTATCTTCTAGCCTTGCTTCTTTAGCTCTGGGAATAGCATCAAGAGGTCGTAGAAGAAATATGGGCGGTATGATTCCAGGATATAACATGGGTGGACTAGTTCCGTCTGCAACTGGAAATAAATACAATATGGGCGGAATGGTTCAAGGATACAACGAAGGCGGGGAGGCTAAGTCTAGAGGCATGGGCGGCATGGGAATGTTCATGGGAGGCATGGGTCTTCAAATGGGTAGCGGAATGGTTGGTGGAACAGCAGGAAGTGTAATGGGCAATGTCGGTATGGCAATGCAATTTATGCCAATGTTAGGCATGCTTCCAAAACTTACAAGTGGAACTAAATTATTCTCTGGAGCAATATCTGCTTTAACAGGCGGAATAAAAGCAGCAGTGCTTGCCATGAAAGCTTTTGCTATGGCAAACCCGTTATTGCTAGCAGGAACATTAGCAGTTGCGGGAGCCATAGCTGCATTTAAAGCTTGGCGTAAAGAAATTGCTGAAACAAAACGTGAACAAACAAACCTATTTGGTATTACAGAAAAAGGAGCTAAAGAAGCTGGAATTACTTATACCTCTTTAACTGATAAGGTAGCGTCTCTGCGTGAGGAACAAAAGCTTGCGGCAGATAAGGCAAGAGCTTATTTTGAATCTTATACTGGAGCGGAAAACGGTTTAACTTTAACAATTAAACAATTAAGAGAATTAAAAGAGCGTGTAAAATCAGACATGCCAGAATTACTGGCAACATTTAATAGCATTGATACTAGCAAGGTAAACGATTTAGCATCTAACCTAAAGTCTCAAATGATTGCAAGCGGTAAGAGTGTAGAAGAAGCAACTAATTTAATTTATGCATTAATTGAAGCCTCTGATAAAGCTGGTATGGGAGTTTCTGCAATTAGCACAAAAGCTTTTTCTGGAATAACTGATAAAGGAACAGCAGCAACATTTGTAATTAAAAACCTTGCAAAAAATATTCAAGATGTTTCAAGCATAGACCCCTCAGCATTTGCTTCGAATGTAGATACAGCAATTTCATCACTAGATGCAGCAGTAAGTTCTTTAATAGGAACAAAAGATGCGAGTGGTAAAGTTTTAGATCAGGCTGGAGCAATCGCAGTCCAATTTGAAAAAATGACAGAGGCGGGGGTAAAGAATAATAAACTTGGAGAAGATACATTAAAAACATTAAAATCGCAAAGACCAGAGTTTGCAAATATTCTTAATAAATCTGATACTATCGGAGGCATGTATGCTAAGTGGAGATTAATGCTTCAAGGTGTTTCTATAGATTTGTCTAAAATTAGTTCGGCTCAAGCAGAGACTTTAGCAGCTTTTACAGCAGCTTTAGATGCTGCAGGAGAGGCTGCTCTAAAGGTTAATGGGGGAGTTCCTGGTTTAGAAGAAGCTGCTGGATTACTTAAAAAACTTAAAGAACAATATAAGAATGCTAATAAGGCTGCTAATACAGACTCAATAAATTCTGCTGGGTTATCCAAAAAACAGATCAAAGCAATTCAAGATGAAATTAAAGCAATTAGAGAACGTGCGGAAGCAAAGAAACGTGCTCTGAGAGAAACATTTGATAAAGAAAATGCAGAGTTAGAATTACAACAAGCTAAATTAGATTTGCAGTCAGCAATTGCTCGTGGAGATAATGAGGCCGCTGCAGCAGCACAAATTAGAATTCAGCAAATACAAAAAGAGGCTAGCTTAAAGTCGGCAGAAGCAAGAATTGATGAAAATGCTAGAAAAGCAGAAGCAAAGCAACAAGCACTACTTGATAAGGATCAAGAGTATAAAGATAAACTTGCTGAGGGAGCAAAAGCATCTGGTAATAGAGCAGAGGCCCTAGGCGCAACCATTAAGACAGTAACAGATCTTGGAGATGAATTAGCTAGAGTTGCAAAACTTAGAGCTCTTTCTGATACTGAAGGCGCAACCCAAAAACAAAAAGATGATTTTAAAATTGCATTTTCAAATGTTTTACAGGATATTGCAAAAGCTGCTAAGACTGATCCAAAAGTTTTAGAGGCATATGGACAATTCTTGGCAAAAGACGATAAGGGTAATTTTTCAAAAGATGCAAAGGGTAATTATATTCCTCTTTCAACAAATGAAGCAAAAACCGTTAGCATGAAACGTGGCAATAGAACACTAAATATTCCAAAGGGAGATGCGTTAACACAGCTAGATCAGCTTGCAAGCGGGATGAAAACATTTGCAGCAGAAATTATTGGTGAGCAAGGCAAGACTCTTTCCGATGTTTGGGCAGCATTAACAAAAGGCACTCCACAAAAATCTACAATTACATTTAAATCTGATGCAGAAATGAAAGAGGTTATTGCTAAAAATGCAGGTACAGGTTCTGCTCAATATAAAACTCCTTACGAAAAAGATGGATACCTTAGTGAAGCTGCTAGAAATTCGATTATTGTTGCCAAGAAGCTTATAGCTGGAGATACGTTTACCGATCCAAATGGCGTTCAGTATAATGTTAAAAAAGGATATGATTCAAAATTAGGTGGGCCAAGAGCAGTTAGAATGGCTATGGGTGGATACATATCACGTGCTGCTTCTGGTGTATCTGGAATGACTGGCTCACAGCCTTATTTGGTAGGAGAGCGTGGCCCAGAGTTATTCGTTCCTTCATCTGGTGGTCAAATAATTCCAAACAGTATTCTTGGAGCAAGTTACAATATTCCAAGCAGCACAATTAACGGTATAGGCGGAACAAGTGGTGGAACATCTAATAATATTGTTTACAACATAGACATTGATTTGAATGGTACAAACGTAACTGCAAATGATATACTTAGAACGTTCAAGGCTGAGTTAGCCTTAATTAATGCTAAAGAAGGAAGAGTCAGAGCTTTTGGAGGTAACTACTAATGTCAATGTTTTTGCCTAGAGGCTCCATCCTATATATTGAGGCTAAGGACCTGCTTGCCTCTACTCCAGGAACAACAAAAACCTGGAATAAAATAACTGAACATAATAGAAGCGCTCTAGATTTAGGTACAGAAAGAATTGAGAAAGTAGTAAGAACTTCTAACGGAACCCTTAGAAAAAACCATATTGCAGATAAAAGAAAGTTTCAATTATCTTGGGACATGCTTCCTTCATATAGAACATTAACAGTAGACGGCGGATGGGGAGCAGAAGATCTTAGATCATTCTACTTTGGAGACGAAGGCAAGCAAAGCTTTAATATTAGAGTAAACCTAGCCAAGACAGGGCTAGATCAGTCAACATCAGGATTTGAATCATATACTGTAATAATCTCATCATGTAACTTTACAGTTGTTAAAAGAGGTTTACAGCCACATTGGAATGTGTCTCTATCACTGGATGAGGTCTAATGTATCCTTTAACTACTACAGCCAAAAATACCATTGAGCAGAATACTTCTGTAACATATGGCTCTTCTTTAGTATTTGAATATAGTATGAATGCTATGGTTGATAATATTACTGTAACGGGAGCAGATGTAACAAAGACAGATGCTTCAGGAGCAACATATACTCCGTTTAAAAAACTATTTCCCGTAGACTCTATTATTAAACCATTCAGGCCCCAGGGAGCTGGATTAAAATATGCTATATCTGGAGATGTTGATTCAGGGTGGAAAAGCCCAAGGTCTTTAAATTATTCTCCAGACTTTAGAGTATATTACCCAGGAGTAGACACAACATATAAATATTATGTTTCAGCTTTAAGCACAGGCCTTGATGTTACCGTAAACTATCCAAAGACTATTTTAACTAATAAAATCGTAGCCAAATTTGAATTATCTCATTCCACCCCCACAACGTGGAGTATATTTGGAAATGGATCAGTTTTGGCTAGCGGAACAAATGCAAATATTGTGCCCTTTAAAACAGGCGTTACTAAAAACTATAATGCTGGTACTGTAACCATATATTATAATGGAACCACATGGAGTACCACAGAGCCCTCTACATTGGCCTCTCCTGTCAGTTTAACGAGCACTAGGATAACGACTGGAGCGGTAGCGGGTAAATATGTAGGGCTAATAGAACTATGCCCCAAATGGGCTGTAAACGCCTCTGAGCACCTAGTATCATTTTCCATACAGAAAGAATCCTCTACAAGCTCAGAAGATCTTATGCCTGTAGGCAGGGTTTCTGCAAACTCGGCATCCCTTGAATTGGTTTCATATGAGGCTACTCGAAAGATTGTGACGTATGATAAAACTAATACATTCGATTCTAGCAAGATATATCTATATAAACAGATGGAAATAAGGCCATTTATTAAACTATACAATTCTGGCGGAACCCTATCAGATTCATTAGGAGCATATGATAATATTCCTCAAGGTGTCTATTATGGGGACACATGGTCATTTTCAGAATATGGAGATATATCTCTAACCGCCCTTGATGGAGCCAAGATATTGCAGGAAACTATTGCCCCAAAGATTATGTGTAATAACTTTTCTGCCACTGGAATTATTAGAAGATTGCTAGACTCAATTGGATTTACTAACTATGAAATTAATATAAAAGATACAGACTCATCTATTATCACCCCGACATATTGGTGGACAGAAAATGATAGGACGGTTTGGGATTCTCTTCAAGAGCTGTGCCGAGATACTCAGATGATAGCAGTGTTTTCATACGATAACGTTTTAAAGTTTTATAGTAGAGAGTGGCTATTTGATAATGCTAGAACATCAGACTGGAGTTTTAGAAGCGAAACAAGCGGATCAAATCTTTCCAATATATTATCATTTAGCAAGAATGATCTTCCTTCGGCAAATCAAATTAAAGTATTTTGGAATAGCGTATTAACATCTAACTACATTCAAAGCGCTCAGGCACCCTGGGATTCAGACACCTACTTCCTATCAGCATTTATATTAAATCAAAATATCCTGTCTACTCAAGGAGCAGGAACATATATGAATCTTACTCCAGCCGTTATTAATGAAGAAGAGCTGGGAACTACCGCATATAACTATACTGGATACTTAGTAGTAAATTCTGAAATTATAGAATACGATGCTGTTCAGTTTGAGTATGTTGACTCAAATGGAACAAAGCAGTTTGTTGACTTGCTTAGCAAAACAGATAACAATAAATACCTTGGGCTTTCCCAGCAAGGAACAATGAAGCCTAGCGGAAGATACAGAATTAAAAAAAGAGGAGCATTTAATACCAGCATTGGTAATCATTATGCAGATGCACAAGACATGATAAATTCTTGGAGCGGATATGAGGTGGTCTGGGAATGATTTATTACGAATGGTATATGATTAATGGAGGATACACTGCTCCAACTGCTTCAGTTCCAGCAAACTATTCCATACCTTTTGTTTCTGCAATTATAACTTCTAAAACAGAAGTAACTATAGTAGCTGGAGATCCAATAACTACACCAGGAAGTTATTCTGGAGTAGCCTCTACTGCACCAAATTTTAATGGATTTAGCGCCATTGACCATAGGCCATTTACAGACACAGATGGAATTATTAATTTAACTGGATTAATTCCTGGAGAAAAATATTACTTAAGGGTACGTGCACATAGTGGGGCAAATGCAACTGGTACTTATGGTGAATATATTTATGATACCTTTACTATGCCTAAGACAGCAAATGTTGGCGGAGTTACTGCAACTACAAGCGGAACTACAACGCCTACAACTACTACAAAAGATGAGCAATCTCAATCTCAGGCTAATAAAATTTTAGAAGAACAGGCCGCCGAGGCAGCGCAAAAAGCAGATATAAATTTACAAAACGCTTTAAACGTAAACTTAGGTTCATCTTATGCCGCTTATGGAAATAGACAGATACAAAGATCTTATTTTAAAGTTACAAATAATAATAAAGATAAAAATAAGTATGCTGTAGAAATTAAAGATACTGGTATCTCTGCCTCATATAAAAGATATTCTTTTGGAGCAGGAATACTATTTTCTAGTGTTTTAAAAGTTCCAGAAGCTGCAGGAGGTATAGGATTTTTCTTAGACGATATCGGTAAAAACGGATACTTTGTAGAGCTTCAAACAGATGCTAGCAATAAAGATTTAAAGGATAAGTCTTTAAAGATATATAAAGTAGTTAACGGAAAAAAGATTTATTTAGCCGACTCTCAAGACACTGAATCTGGAAAGCTTTTGGGTGGAGTTATTACATCTACCCTGTATAAGCTAGACATTGACGTTATAATTGAAACAGGAGCCACTGTAATTAATGTTTATGCCAATAACTTTTTAGTAACCGCAGTTGATGCACAGAGTGCTGGACAAACAAACCCTCAGAAAAAAGTAATTGCCCCAACATCTAAAATAGCTCTTTTCTCTTCTTTAAATTCTGTAAATTTTGATTATGTATATGCAAACCCAGTAAGCGCAACACAAATAACTGATGCTGCTTCTAGAGGAAACTATAATGGACAGTATGCCGATGCTACATTAAAGTTTATGTTCGGGGAAAAAATAGCTGAAGATTTTAACTCACCCTCTAACAAGCTTGCTTACCTAGAAGAGTTTGGCCCAACGGTAAGAGAGCTAAGATATGTAAAGGCAAACTTTTCTCAGCCAGCAGCAATTCCCCTATATGCTAGTACAGGAGTAAATAAGTTTGCGACTGTCTTGGGATCTAAATTTAGCAATCACGGGGCAGAAATATTTGTAATAAATAACTCTGGGTCCTTTATACCACTTGCAACTGGCAATGAACAAAAGTTTTTTGTTGTTGGAAATTATGTTGACATATCCTCTCAGCATGAGTATACTGAGACTAGCACAAATGAATATACTGTTTTAGAACCAGCTACATTTCAGTCTACATGGATTCAGTCTGAGGCGGACGCCAAGTCATTGTTTACTTGGATTAAAAACCAATGGTCCAAACAGCAGCAGTCCGTAAATATGGAGATTTTTGGAAACCCAGCAATTGAAGTTGGTGACGTAATAAATATTACATATGCTAAAAACAATTTAGACGGTACTCAAAAATTCCTAGTAACAAATGTAAATGTTAGTTTCGATGAGGGGGTTTCTACATCCATTACAGCTAGATCTATTTATAGTTGACCAAATGGTATAATAAAAATATGGCTAAAAAGAACCCAAGAATATCTCGATCAGGAGTAACCACTTCTGGAACGTTCCCATTATATACAAACTCTCCAGAGGTAAATGACTTTGATCCAGCGCTAGTAAGATATATAAGAGGCAACTCTTTGTCCTCCGTCTATCTTGCACAAGGAGATATAGATTCAGACGACGTAGACTTAACCTCTCAATTTATCACAGACACCCCAGATGATGTAACAGATACTGCATCTGATGTGGTTAGCGTTGGGATTCCGTCTATTTCAGATATATCAATTGTGTCGAATAATGTAATTTATGATGCGGCAGGAAACCCAAGCGTAACCGTTGTATTTAAAATTAAAAATTCTAGCGGGACAACTTTAAAGGGAATGAATGCGAGGGTTGAATTAGTATGATAACTAAATTTGGAAAAAGATTTTTAACCAGTTACCTGTCAGGAGCTACAGATTTTAGCACTAAAGAGTTAGCTTTTGGAATAGGCAATGCTGCGGCTAATGCAAAAGGTAATGATACAAGGCTACAATTTGAATTTTATAGAGTTCCAGTAAATGTTGGAAGTATTGAAATTACTCAAACTGGTGTTGACTTAGACGGAGACCCAGTATTTTCTTACAAGGCTGTTTATCAAACCACAATACCTCAAGATGTAGCGGGAGTAGTTTCAGAGATTGCCTTATATCCAACCTCAAGATCATCAACAAATAATTTTGACAGCAAGTTCATAACCGACTTTGAAAATAATATACTGTGGACAGATTCATTGGGTGCAAATCCACAAATTCAAGTTAACACAAATAGCTTTACTTCAAAAATTGGCGAGAATATGGTTTATTTTCAAGTGGAAGAATCTGAATCTATAGAGTATAAACTACAGCTGGGAAGCACTGACTTGTCTGGATATAGCGTAAACGACAGTATTGCCCTAGCTTATAAAAAAGCAGACGATAATGTTTCTAAAATTAGAGTTAAGTTTTATAGCTCTCCAACGCAATTTTGCTATGTAGACTTTACTCCAGAATCTGGAACAGGTGACAGAATTCAATCTCAACCCCTGTCTTCCTTGTTCTCAAATACTTCAACTACTCCTCCAGATTTTACAAACATTATAACATTAGGCGTAGAGCTTACAGCAAATTCAAGTGGTAATGCAACAGTATACTTTGACGGGTTAAGAATAAATGACGAAGATACCTTTGATCCAACATATGGAATGATAAGTAGGTCAGTGTTAACTGGAGGAGATATAATTACTAAAACTTCTGGTAGACAGGTAGATGTAGAATATAAGTTGCAGTTAGGATTCTAATGTCAGATAAACCAGTAGACCTGCAAACAACTCCGCAGCCAGACACGGATAAAGATTATTTTAACTTTAAGGCTACTGGTCTTAAGATTGATAGATCGTATGCCATTAAATTTCAATGGATTTATAATGATGGCACACTAAGCGATTGGTCTCCTGGATATTTTTTAGCTACATCTACAGAAAATGTTCCAGTTGCTCCTTCGGCAACAGTGCCAACAACTGCTATAGGAAATATTCCAGTAACACTTTCTTTATTTCCAGCAAATACAAAACGTGTTGATGTATATATTATTGGCGGAGTTTATGGAACTGGAAAAGTTGCTGATAGTTTTTTTGGAGCTGGAACAAAAAATATTTCAGTTGCCGCAGGAGTTTATCAGGTCAGCTTAATAGCAGTTACGCCTTCTGGAATAAATGGAGATCCAACAAATACCTTTACAATTACAATATCAAACATTGTAACTGAAGACACAGTTGCCCCAGATGCTATTTCTTCTGGAATTGTAACTGGCGGTGTTCATCCACAAGATTCTAGTGGTCAATTAGGATATTTAAATATAGCAGTAACTAATTCAACAATACCAGCAGACTTTGCTGGCTATATAGTTAAAATTGTTGGCGGAACAAATACTTGGACTCAAACATTTAATAGCACAACAGCACTATCTAATTTATATATAACTGGCGGATTATTTGTTGGTCAATCTTATACCCTGTCGGTTGCAACAACTGACGGCAAAAATGTTTCCAGCTATGTTAGCTGTACTCCAGCACCATTTACAATTACTGACACTAGGTCAAATACAAGCACAGTAACTGGATCCTTGTCATTTTCTGCAACAGATTCTATTCTTACAGTTTCATGGACAGCTTCAACAGATCCTTATGTCGATTCTTATAGAGTTCAAATAACATCTAATGCAGACACTAACTTTTTATCCCCCTTGCAAACAGTTGAGAGTAAGGGTACGACAGCAACATTTGGCGGACTAGATTCAAACACAACATATAGAATAAGAGTTACAACCAGATACAGTGGATCCATTGGAGCGCTTAGCACAAGTCATGCAACAGGCACATTTACTTTGGATTCATCTGGGGCAATATCTGATGGAGTTGCTCCTACAACAAATCCCGCACTAACATCTAGCATGGTGAAATCTTTGTTTGGAGCATTTGCAATTACGTTTCCTGAAGTTACAAATTCAGATGCAGTTACATATGAAGTATTTATTAAGCCAGATAATGCTACTGGAATTGTTAATAATGCATATAAGGTTTTAGAGGTAGGCGGTACTTTTGCGGTAGTTAAAACTTTAGCAGATAAAACAACTGCTCTTACATATGGTGCAGATTACTTTATTGCTATACGTGCTAAAGATAATGACGGAGTCTCTACTGGATCAGTTACAGCTGTAGGCCCAGTTAAAACGCTTCAAGTAACTAATGCAGATCTAGCGGCAGACTCTGTTTATGCAAATAACATATTTGCTGGAGAAATTGATGCAACAAAGCTTACGTCAGACATAATTCTTGCAAGTCAAAAAATTACTGTTGGTTCTAACTCAGCACTTGACCGTGTTCGCTTAGATGCAACAAATGCAACAATTAGCGGTCAAGCAGTAAGCTCAAGAATTTATATTGGCGGCGGTAATTATTATGATACTGCTAGCCCATTCTATGCAGATAACCTAGGAAGATTAAGTATTGGTCAGGCCCTTAAATTTGAAAATGGAGCGCTAACAATAAATGGCTCAGGAACATTTACTGGAACTGTTACTGCTGGATCTGGATTAAATACAGTTAAAGTTGGAAACGATGTTAGTGGAACTAATGACGGTATTCATATTGGAGCAACTGGCGATTATATTTATACAGACGGAACACTAAGACTTGGCAATGGCGGAATTACATATTCGGCAGGTCTTTTAACAGTAACTGGAAACATTACAGCAAACGCTTTATCAGCAAATGCTACAATAACATCTCCTATAATTACGGGCGGAACTCTTAAAACATCTTCGACAGTTGGTAATGGAACAGCAAGTAGCTTTGGTGTATTAATAGATAGTAGCGGTATATATGGATATCCGTCAAGTTCTTCAACCCCATCATTCTCATTTACAAATAGCGGTCTTTTAACTGCAAATGGTGGAACAATTGGTGGCTGGACAATAAATTCTACACAATTAAGAAGCAGTGGCACTAATTCTATTACATTAAATCCAGATACACCTAAGATCGCATTGCTTCAGTCAGGTGTTGAAAAAATTACTATCGATCCAACAGAAGGAATTGTTGGCCCTAATAAAACAGTAGGTGGAAATACGGGTCCAGCATTTAAATTTTCTCCAAATGGAACTGCAGAAATTAGAGGCACAATATATGCAGAAAACGGAATATTTAGTGGAAGTATTTCATCAGAGGCAACTATTACTGGAGGAACGTTTGTTGGTGGAGTGTATAGAACAATTGCAGATCCATATTTAGGAAGCCTTGAAATTTCCTCTACTGGATCTGTGATACAATTAAAAAGACCAAATGGGATTGTTTCTGGAGAAATTTATCAATTTAACGACGGTAATGAAATTATATTTAGACATGGAAATACTAGAGAGGCTGTTGGTTATCCAACAAATGCGTCATACATGTCCCTATCCCCCACTACACTTTCTTTAGGATTTACTGGCCCGACTGGATTTTTTGCTGGAGGATTAACTATGCAATATAGCTCAGGATCTAGTTCTCCATATAGTTCTAGTTTCTTTGGAAACCTAAACGTAGTTGGTGACGGGTCAACATCATTAGGATTACTTAGAAATATATCATCAGGAAGCACTGCAATAAGTCAGAGTCAGTTTGGTTATGTCGGTGACATATACATTCAATATTAATATTTATGGGGTGAGGTAAAATGTCAGATATTTGGATTAAAACAACAAATACTGGACCTACTAGGTGGAGAAAAGCTACTAATATTTATATTAAAAGGTTTAACTCTGGAACAACTAGATGGTTTGCGGCTAAAGTTGTGTGGATTAAAAATACAAGTGCGTCGTGGCTAAGAGTTTGGCCAACATCTGGAGTATTTGCTATAACAGATCCATACATAACAACTACTTCAAGCGGAAGCACTCCTCTTTATGGAAACCAAACAGTGGGAACTAATGATGTTATTAGAATAGGCACAACATATTATGGAAGAAATGGAACATGGGACCCTAACGGTTTTTCTATATCTTCTTATAACTATACTTGGCCATATTATTCTATGCAAGAAAATCAACCAGGAGATTTTGATATCCTTGGCAATTTAGGTACTGGGGTTTATTCTGCCCCTTCAAGGGCATTGACAATTAGTGATCCCTCCGATGCCAATTCAGTAGACGGAAAATATATATCTTTTAGAATAACTGCAAATGCGTCAAATGCTTTATATAGCAATACAGCAGATTCAAAAGATAGCTACGGAAAAATCAGAGTAATAAGAAGAACCCCAATAAACATATCGTTTTCAATAACTGGATCTACAACAGTGGGATCAGTATTATCTGTTGGATCATCATGGAATACTACAGAAGCACGTAAACCAGATGCAGGAAGAACTACAATTAAATGGTACCGATCTGATAGTGCAACTGCTATTTATTCTGGAGGAGGACGTACTGAAATAGCTTCTGGAGTGTATCAATATACATTAGTTCAAGCTGATTCAGGTAAATATATTGTTGCAGAAGAAACAACTTTTAATACTGGGTCAGACTACGACATTGGAGTAGACCAATTTGTTAATGGTCAAAATCAAGTAACTGCAGTATCTTCTATAATTACGGCACCATATAGATTTGCATTTGGCAATACTTTATATGTTTCATCAAATGGTCACATAGGTTTAGATTCTGGATGGTCTGGCTACAGCTCCATGTCTCCAGGTAGAAACATAGCAATATTTGTAAAAGATCTAGAGCAGTATTATTTGGCAGAGTATTCAGACAATAGTTCTTATTATTTATATATTAAAAGTTATTTATACAATACTTCAGCATCTTCATTAAACGCTTTAGATTATCAAATTAGATTTTATAATGATTCAAGTATTAATTATTGTGATGTCTATGTGGTTAGAAGAGGCTCCAATCTTGGTTCTACTTCAGATTTTGCTCCAGGATATTATTCTTCTGGCACAACTGGCCACATTGCTGGATTTAACTCAATATCTGCAGGAACTGGATTTAGAGTTTTTTTTGGAGGCTCTGCAGCGACAACACCTCTGGCATCTTGGACAGGAGTTCCTGATTCTTTATGGGATGTTATTCAGACTTGGACATATCCAGGAAGCGGAGGAGATGATACATTTACTGCAGTAGTTTCTGCTCCTAATCAACAGGCACAAGTATTAACTGCACCTACATTAAACTCTGTAACAGTAGGACCGCAGAGTGGTCCAGTTTCTGCTAATTTTACTGGAGGCTCTGGGCCATTCTATCAAATGTTCTGGTCGACTTCAGCAACAGCTCCAACCGTTGCTGTATCACCAGACGCAACAGGATCTTCTAGCCCCTTAACCGACAATACGGGCCCTTCATCAACCACTACAAATTATATGTATGTTAGATCTGTTTCTTCTATTGGAGAAACTAGTGTAGGTCCTTCAACACTAGCAAGCTCTTGGAGCAATGGAATTCCATTTAATATGACTTCTACTGATGTTTCTCAAATAAGTGCACCGACAACCAGAGCAACTAGTACATTTTCTACCTCAACAGTAAAATATCTTGATAGCATAACATGGTCATCTGGAACATACAACAATGCTGCATCCATAACGTCAGTTCTTTTGTACAGCACAAACACTTCAAATCTTGTATCTCCTGGTGGAAATACATCATCGGTATTTAGAACATCAAATCCATATGTTTTAGATACTATAGATGGATCTCCACCAGCTTATGTTTTTGCAGTACGAGACACAGTGGTTGGAACTAACGGAACAACATACTATTTTTATAGTAATCAAATTACATCGGCCTTAGCAGATGGAGTTGCGTTTTCATATGGATCAGCAACAGGGACAGCTGGAGGATGGACGGCTTCTGTAAATTCTGGAACACAAACTGGTGCTACTTACTCATATGTATCGGCAACAGCTGGATCTGGAACAGTTAACTCTTCAACGGGTGCAGTTACTGCATCAGGTTTATCTTCTGCTCAATCTTCTACAATAACAGTTAATAAATCTGTTTCTGGATACAACACAGCTTCAACAACAGTGTCTGGAACAGCTCTTACTGTGGCCACTTATACACTTAGCTATTCTGCAAACGGTGGATCAACAACTCCAGCATCTCAAACTGGTGCTCAAGGAACATCAATAACTCTAGCTGCAAATGCTGGAACTAGATCTGGATTTACCTTTGGGGGATGGAATATTGATGGAACAACTTATGCTGGATCATCATCATATACATTTGGTTCTGCAAATGCAACAGCAACGGCTATATGGAATACAGCATTTGTAACACCAACAGCCCCAGCCCCTTCTTTGAACTTTAGAAGGTTCCCGAATAATACAAGTTCTAGCTGGGAATATTTCTGTGACTACCCTAGCGTGTCTGGTAGCGTTCAATCCATTACAGGAATGCAATACGAGATATATTCAGCTAACTCAACATCTGGGGCAAAAATTACTGGAGGAGATGGAACCCAGTCATACCCAGGAGACTTTACGTATCCGTATACAAGCTCTAGAGACGGAACAGTTTGGGCATTTAGGATTGCTTCTGGTTCTGGAGGAAGAGTTGCTACAACTAGCTCTAGGTATGGACGAGTACGAGTCGTAATGCTTGGAACTAACGGAACCACATATTATGGAACTTGGACAAGCCCTCTGCTATGATGATACAAGTAGAAGATAAAGAATATTTAATAAGATCTAAGATTAAGGTCCTAGAAGGATTAAAAAATAGATATTTAGATAATGACCAAGAAGTGTTTGATTCTTTAGAAGATATTGAGTCTCAAATACAGGCATTGACTAATTTGCTAGAAATGCTATAATATGAAAGGAGGAATAAAATGACAATATTGACAAATGAAGAAAAGGCTACAATAGTGAACGCTAAGATTAAAAACTTAGAGTACAACAAGTTTAGCAATGAGATAGACAAAATTTCAGAAAGTGCTAAATCTATCCCAGATACAGAATCTGTTGCTAGATATAATGCCTTGATAGCTGAAAATGTAACACAGATTTCTGCATTAACAGCAGAACTTTCTAAATACACAACAGAAGAGGAATAAAATGGCAGAAAAAGCAGAATTAATTATTACCGCCCTACAACAGCGTATAGGAGAGATCGTATCAAATTATGAGACTCAAATTGCAATACTTAGGGCAGAAATTACTAGGCTTGTGGAAGAGAAAGAAGCAAAGGTTGAAGCTGTTAAAGAATACGAAGCACACCTTAACGATCTCACAGCCAACTAATTTCCCTTCTGGACTTGCTGTTAAAACAGACAAGGATACGTATTGGATTAAAGATGGTAAAAGATATAGGCTTATTTCTGATAGGGCCGCCAAGTCCTGGTCATTTACAACCGTAAATGCAACTGAAGCGGCTTTAACAGGATTTAAGCTGGCAGGAAAACTAGGATTCAGAGACGGAGCCTTGATCAAGAACATAGCCGATGGTAGAATATATCTAGTATCGCAAAATAAGCTTAGACACATTGTGGATCCAGATTCGTTTATCAGATATGGATTAGACAGATCTAAGGTATTAGAAGTATCTGAGGCAGAAATCTCAGCACATGATTTAGGAGAAAATATATAATGCCATTTGTTGACGGAGAACCAATTGATGCAGCCAAGCTAGGTGCATTAGAAACAGAGTTAAACCTATTAAGATCTCAGATGCCAAAGATTAGCTCTGGGCAATCAATTAATATTAATAATAGCACAACAACAAATCAAACAGTTTCTTCTGGTCCAACGATATTTGCTAAAAACGATTCAACAAAACTTACTTTAAAGCCTGGTACTGTAGTTACCCATACAGTAGATATGCAAGGCGCTGGATTTTCAAAAACCCCTACAGTTGTTGTTTCTACTAGAAGCGCAACTACAACCGACCCAAAGAAATGGCACCCAGCATTTAGGGTAGTATCTGGTTCAGTCACAGCAACAAGCTTCGGTATTTTTTGCCCAGTTCCTGTTGGAGTTGCAGAGCATTCAGTATATGTTTCTTTTATAGCAATAGCCACTTGACAGCCTAGCGGTATATGCTACAATTTGTTTAACCTTAAAGTCACGACTGCGTGACTTTTTTTACGCAGGGAAGTTTAATGACAAACGATTTAAAATGGATGCTATCGTCCGATCAGCAGTTCCCGTATCAGGACGACAAGGCCATTGAATTATGGTTTAAGGTAATGAAATGGTTTAAGCCAGACGTAGTTGACATCCTTGGCGATACAGATGATCAGGCTTGTTACAGCAAATATACAGAAGGCCGTTCAGCAGAATTTCTTAGAATGCACAAAGACGAAAATGGTCAAATGATTGTTCCTCTTATGGAGCACGAAGCCAAGCTTGCTAGAGAGTTTTATGAAAGAAATAGAAAAGTTGCTGGTAAAAATGCTCAACTGTTTTCAGCATTAGGAAACCACGATATTAGAATTTTTAATTACGTTGATGCTAAGCTTCCTGATTACATAAAAGCAGTTACTCCAGAAATGTTGTGGAAGCTAGACTCTTTAGGATATGATTATATTTATTATAATGAGCTTCCTAAGAAGAGGTTTGGAGATATTCACGTTCATCACGGTATGTCAATTGCAGCAGGCGGAGCAGTAAGAAAAGACATAGAAGATATGCAGGTATCTTTAATTAGAGGACACTCACACAGAATTGCTTCGCATATGGTAACATATGAGCTTAGAAACAATGGCAAGGGAGAGACTCTCCGTGGCTACGAAATTGGACACATGTGCGATGAAAAGAGTGACGGTATGAAGTATACAACTCATCATGACTGGCAGAAGGGCTTTGCTATTGCACACATTGAGAATGGCAAGTACCCACATATTCAAATGATTCATATTTCTCCTAACTATACCTGCGTTGTAGATGGGAAACTATTTTCGCTATGATGAAATGTCAAAGATGTAGTGGCAGAGTTTTTATCGATAGGGTTTTTTCTCAAAAACTACATACGGAATTGTTTTGCATTCTTTGCGGTAAGCGATGGATGATCAATAAAGAAACGAATGCATTTGCAAAATGGTTAGAAAAAACAGACAGGGACTACGCAAAAAACTCTTCTATTTCTTCCTAAACGGAAAGATCCATAAGGTTCTTAAGCTGTCTAGGGCAAGAGACGAAGTAGTTGCTTGGTGCTATCCCGATAAAAAAAGAATGATGTATGCGTATTCTCAGGTTGAAAAAAACATGGAAAAAGCTTACGGAATTCAAGATGTAGGCAAACTATTAAATAGACATAGGGTTACTTTAGAAGAATATATTTTAAAGGGCAAAGTAAAGCAGCCTCAAAAGATATATCCTATTGGTAACCCAGACAGTACTTGGTCTAGATACATGTTTAGCGAATCGGACATATTGGACATTCATCAATATATAATTGACGTAGGCCAAACTTTAGATGTACCATCACGCTCAGAACTACAGGCCCTTCTCAAACACAACTTAATATTGTATACTAAGACAGAAGAGGGCAAGTTTGTCCCTGTATGGAAGGCGGAGTAATGAATTCTTGTGAAGAATGCGGTAGGGATTTAGGTGCAAAGGCTAAGGTATATCCAGTTGTTATGCAACCAGATATCTTTGCCATTTGTATTAAATGTATTAATAAGTTTGAGTTTACTACAGTTTGGAAGGCTGAGTAGTGGAAAAAGGCAAGTCGGTTATCTGTGAGATATGCGGCAAGCAAATAGAAGTTCGTTGGGGCATTTTTGCCCACGATAGTTTGTCTAGACATATGAAGGAGCACAAATGACAACAAGGGTTAAGGTTGATTTGTCCTTTACACGCAATCTGGGAAACTATGAAAGCATCAAAATAGGTGTGGGAATAGAAGATGATCTTCGTAATGGCGAGACAGTAAATGATGCTACAGAAAGAGTTTATAAGTTTGTAGAAGATAAGCTAATAGAAAAAACTCGTGAGGTTGAACAGGAATTAAAACGTGGCAAATGAGAAGCAGCCTTATATCCTAATTAGTCTCTATGAAACTTTATATAAAGAGCGTTACAGCAAGGCTCCTAGAATTAATAAGTTTCGTGAAAAATGGGCTATGCAGGATGTAATAGATAGTGTAGGATTTGATAGGGCTAAAGATCTTTTGATATACTACTTTAAGACTAGTAAATCTGGACACCCACTCAGCTTCTTTTTTTATAACTTTGACAAGATAGATTATTTAAAGTCTGAAAAGGAAAAAGATGAAAAGCATCGTAGATTGCTATTACAGGCAACCAAAGAATTAGTAGAGGGCGGAAGCGAATGAATACAGAAGCAGAATTGCTATCAGCGGTATGTAAAAACAAAGACATAAGCACACTATTGGCTGATAATGTAGATGAAATATTTACATCTCATAAAGATATATGGGATTCGCTAAAGTCATATTACTACAAGTTTAAAGCTGTTCCAGAAGTTGGAATTCTAATGGAGCGATTCAAGGACTTCGAGCCAGTTGAAACAAAAGCAGAAACTGGATACTACTTAGACAAGCTTAAGAATGAATACCTAACTGGTAGACTAAAGAATATTATTATTCAAAGTGGTTCAGCCCTTAAAGAAGATGCCGCTACCAGAGTTTTAGGAGATTTGCAGTCAAAGCTTTCACAGCTATCAAAGTTTACAAACCATGTTCGTGACGTAGACGTCACAGATATTGAGCTAGCAGAAAAACATTTTCTAGCAGTAAAAGAGCGTTCATCTATTATGGGCGGTGCCCCAGGAATTCTAACTGGCTTTGATGCAATAGATAAAGCATACCCTACGGGAATGGCTCCAGGACACCTTATCGTGGCTATTGGATGGCCAGGACGTGGTAAGACATGGTTTACATCCTACCTTGCATGCAAGGCTTGGGAACAGGGCTTCAAGCCTATGATTGTTTCTCTTGAAATGTCTCCAGAAAATATGCGTGATCGTATTTATACAATGATGGGGTCTGGATTATTTCGTGCATCAGATTTTGCAAGGGGTGATGTAGATGTCGATACATTCAAGTCATGGGGACAAAAAAGATTTGAAAAGAAAAACGGTTTTATATTAGTATCTAATGAAGGTATGGGCGAAGTAAATTCTAATACGATTCAGGGAAAGATTGATCAGCATAAGCCAGATTTAGTTATTTTAGATTATCACCAGCTGTTTTCAGATAATAAAAGAAGTACTGGTGCAACTGAGCGTAACATGAATGTATCTCGTGAGTTTAAAATGCTGGCTATGACAAACAATATTCCAGTTATTGATATTACTGCAGCCACTATGGATGACATTACGGATCAGGATGCCCCTCCAATGCTATCCCAAGTCGCTTGGTCGAAGGCTATTGAGTATGATGCTGATATGGCTATTGCCATTCATAAATATACAGATACAAATATGATTGAGGTTGTTAGCAGAAAGAATCGTCACGGACAAGACTTTAATGTATTCTTAGATTGGGATATCAACAGAGGTATCATCAAAGAAATTTATGAGAACCCTTTTGCGAATGACGCATCGAAAAATTAAAAGATTTCAAATAGATGTTGAGTTTCAAGATAATGCTCAGTTAATTAGCTTGAGGCCACAGTATGAAAATTTGTTAGTTCAAGATATGAGAGGTAAGGGCTACGTCAGGATACTTGACATAGACCCTGCATTTTCGGTAGAATTTACAGGCGAGACATGGAAGTTCTTAATGAGCATTCATGGTGTTTATGTAGGAAAGAAGAAGGCATGGCAATTAGAGGGTATAACGCAAGGGAAATTGATACCACGCATTATACGCCAGCACATATCAAGTCAATCTTAAAATCAATAGGATTAGACATAGCTGGCGAGACTAGTAATGATTTCCTTTCATACTGCCCATTTCACTCTAATAGGCACACCCCTAGCTTTAGCGTAAGCAGAGAAAAGGGTGCCTTTATATGCTTCAACCCATCCTGTGGAGAATCTGGAACATTGCAAGAGCTTGTTAAAAGAGTTGCCAATAAGAATGATTTTGAAGCAATGAGGTTTATTGCTACCAAAGAAACAGAAGTGTTAGAAAACTTTGATGAGTTGTTAGCAGAAGCAATGGAAGAGCGTCCAGTATTTAATCAATTTCCTGACGAAACATTATTAAAGCTTAACAGTGCTTTATTAAATAGTGAAAGGGGTAAAGAATACTTTAAGTCTCGTGGCATTAACTCAGAAGGAATAGATTATTTTTATTTAGGGTATTCTGATAACATGAATATGGTTACTGTGCCAGTGCATAGCCCAGACGGACTTCCAATTGGTATTGTGGGAAGATCTATAGAGGGAAAAGAATTTAAGAACAGCACCAACCTGCCAAAGAGCAAGACATTATTTAATATTCATAGAGCCAAAAAGATTGGCGACCATGTAATCATAGTGGAGTCCAGCTTTGATGCAATCCGTGTGCATCAGGCTGGATTTCCCAATGTGGTGGCAACACTTGGAGGATTCTTGTCTTCAGAGCAACATCACTTACTAAATAGACATTTCAATAGAATAACTATTTTAACAGACGCAGATTTGGCTGGCAGAGACTTAGGTAGAAGCATAGCTAGTAAATTAAAATTCAAGGACCTCTTGTGGGGTTCGTATGAATATGGTAAGATATACCCACATGGTGCAAAAGATGCAGGCGATATGACCGACGAGGAAATAAAAGCTTGTATAAAAAATGCTGTATCTGATTTAGAATACAGATCCTGGAGTTCATGATATAATGAAAAATACAGATGGATATATACCATCAAATAACGAGGAGAATAAATGAGCATAGTAAAGGGTCTAAAAGACCTAAACAAGGCTTTAGATAAGCCAACGTACAGCGGCGACGAGAACAAAGGCCGCTGGTTTAAACTTGAAGACGGAGAGAGCATTAAAGTTCGATTCCTTCAAGAACTTGATCCAGATTCACCAAGCTACGATCAAGCCCGTGGTTGCGGATTTATTGCTTTAGAGCATGTTAATCCAAAAGACTATCGCAAGAAAGCCCTGGACACGATGGAGTCAGAAGGTCGTGACTGGGCAAACGAACAACATCGCAAGGATCCAAAGGCTGGCTGGAAGGCCAGGACCCGCCTATATATTAATGTTCTTGTAGATGACGGCAAAGAAGAGCCATATGTTGCAATCCTATCTCAGGGAACTAGTGGAAAAACAATTACCCCTACCTTAATTGAATACGCTGGTGAAATGGGAAGCATCACAAACCTAATGTGGAGAATTAAGCGTAACGGTACAAAGACAGATACCAGTTACACAATTATTCCACTCGCAAAGGACGAAGCTCCTTTCGATTTCTCAGGACTCGAATTGTTTGACCTTGAGAAAACTGCAGTTCGTCATGTTCCATATGCAGAGCAAGAGTCTTTCTATATGGGTCAAGGCAACAATGAAGAGCAGTCTTCAACTACGTCCAGTAGTGTAGACTGGTAATATAAAAGTAAAGGCGGAGAGTTAAGTGTCATTCACACATTTGCATGTGCATAGTTACTATTCAGTCATGGATGGCCTTAACTCCCCAGCCGAACTTGTAAAAGCGGCAAAAGATGCAGGACAAACAGCATTAGCAATCACAGACCACGGAACACTATCTTCACATCGTGATATGCAAATTGCATGTGCAGATCAGGG
>Ga0078894_10000610_pt1 | contig 25235 bp, 30 predicted proteins | sample LauGreSu1BDMLBSD_2_FD_67506 | JGI IMG/M metagenome (GOLD analysis project Ga0078894, IMG submission 67506) | Freshwater lake microbial communities from Lake Michigan, USA - Su13.BD.MLB.SD (version 4) (version 4) | ecosystem: Environmental > Aquatic > Freshwater > Lake | place: Lake Michigan... | reverse complement strand
CTTAAAGCTTTCTTTGCTTTCTTTTCAGTAATTTTTTTCATTTGATTTATTGATTGAGATGGATTTATTAATTATTATCCCTCTGCACTCAGTTGTAGCATAATGAGGTTTAAATGATATCTATGTAAAAGCCATTCTCTTTATACATAAATATCATCTCATTACACTACAACTGCTCACCCTTGGGAGCTGATTAATTGACGCTGATTTGAGGGTACAGCCAAACCTTAAAATTAATCAGGTGGTTTCACATCTTAGCCTGCAACTACTATCTTGCCCTACATCGTACTAAGAAGTCTTTATATCCACGTGAGTTGTGGTGCATTAAATAGTAGAGTTTCAACGATAGCCTCATATCTCTACTGAACCCCGCTTCTAGGGTTAATACTTTTAGTATCATCAGAAGGTTTTAGTTTTCTTACACTCATAAACCTACAATTTGAGAAGCCATTTACAGGAATTCTTTAGTTGTCCATGTGACCTTTTTATTTTACATGGTGGTTAACCCGTGGAATCAAGAACCTATCTAGTATAGGATTACCTGCATATCAGTGCAAGTTTTACCAGTTAAACTATAACTAGAATATCATCATTTCTCTGCACTCAGTTGTAATTACTCATGGTTGGGTTCTATTTACCAGAGCCAAGGAACATAGTTCTCCTACAGACATTAATCTATAGTTAGTTAATTACAACTGCTCACTCTTAGGAAGTGAGAATGGTGCATTGAAATTGTATGTCCATCCTACATGCTTTCGCATGCATCACGGATGGATTAAGGCACTACGCGGCCACATACAGTTTATTAATACATATCGTGGTAAGGTGTATGATATGTAATTTGGTCTGAACCAGGTACATACTTTTCAAACGTTACATCCGTACCCCTAAAGATAGACTTGCCTGTATATTTGTAGACAAGTTTAACCAACCACATAGGATAATCCCATACTCTCCAACCATTATACATGTATTGTAGTTTGAGGAATAGTAAAGAATAAGTATCTCTAGTGGTAATCCATTCGTAACTAGTGTACGTTGACACTATGTAAGTAGTCTTTCTGAATATCTTCATGACGATCTTATTTGGTTTTAATGAGGTCAAATATGACCCCTCCTTAACATAGTAATAAGTATACTATATAGTATCTATGTTAATGGGGTCAAATATGACCTCACTAGAAAACTTTGTCAAAATACTCTTCATTGTGAACGTAGTATTCACGAGCCGGGAAACTAGCCATCCACCAACCTATAAATACAGTGTATCCTATGAACCAACCCGGAGTTTGGATGATAACACTGTAAGGATGAAAGAGTAAACCTATGGTGGATAATAATAGGTAAAACAGAACGAATGCACCTACATAGATGCTGATAAGAATGATTGATTTCATATGTTTTTGGATGAGGATGAAAAACAAGCACGTAGTTTATGTAAAATGGCCCATCTTGCTTAAGGATTGGGTTGAAAACTGCCACTCTTACGAGCAGGCTAGAGATACCTTCTGTTGCCAGGCTGGTATTGAGCCCCGATCTTAATCAAATTCCTGCACTTATCCAGTTGGTTACGGCTTGTGACATGCTAATATTCCTTTGAGAAAGATTCTGTATCTCCTCAAGAGTCATAACATGTACGTCTCCGTACGTGTAAATACCATGGTCAGGATTAGTAGTGTAGACATCTACAATACCATTATCACCATAGTACTCATCACAGAGTTCCTGAACAAAAAACTTATTGGTGTAAGTTTTATAGTTCAGAGAACCGTAACAACGTAAGCATGTAAGATAGAAAAATCCATCTTTATGCTCACGCAACTGGGAACGCAGGTTGAAGATCTTTTCCTCTAAGGATTGAATCTCCTGGATCAACTGTTCCATTTGTTTTAATAATGTACCTATATGTATGTATATAGGATTACAAGACTTTGCTCAGAGCGCTTGTTATACTGTTCACCACTGAGGGCTTATTGCAAGTGTGACCCGTTACATACCACGTGCTGGTTAGGCTAAGTCTAATAGATAGTATGAACCACATACTAAATCCAACCACATCGTGCACAACGTGGTTAGTACGCAATTGTATTCATGAACATCTCTTTGTCTTTCTCCCACTGTTCTATGACTACTGAGATGACATCATTGATAGCAGACAACTCATCCTCACTTACGTCAGGATCATGTATAACTATGTTGCTAAATGATGTAAGACTAACGTCTAGACCTATAGAGGTAAGTCTTTTTATAATCTCAGGTGTTACACTGTGATTGTCTGGATGTATTTTAATTACATGCATAGTATATAGCCATATTATCCGCGGCAAACGGTTGGAAAAGTGAGGAACAAGACAAGATAAAGAATGTGAGAGAGGTTGTCATACCCCCCTCACACTCAGTCTAATAACTAATTACAACCAGTACTTTCTGGTTTAATCCTGGCATAATTCTAGCCAATCTAAGTTTCAGGTTAGTGAAACGTAGTTTAATGTATGCATACCAATTACGGAATACTTCCCAGGTAGCAAACATTAGAGTCTTAGATCTTTTCATGGGATCATAAGTTTAAATTGATGGATTAAACAAATTAAGTTTTTCCTTTACTACACCCAGTAGGGTTACAGGTTGACAAGTGCCCACCTGTCAACTCCTGTTATTACATACTCTCACACCTATTACGCTACTGCTATCACCTAGAGCGTAAGCCTGCTTTGTGCAGGTACATCGAATATGTAATAAAGGGAAGGCTCCCTAATTAAAGGGATGCCTTCGTGGTGAGAGGGCTAGTGCCGTCTCCGCTCGTGTTGACTAAACACGCATCTTCCAAGACTCCGTCAGGAATAAGGAAGGCCATCCGCCCGTCAGCGTCTATGTTCTGCTGGCAACGGAAAAACTCGCCATCACCTGTGAGGACGGAGAGTTTGTTGGTCTTAGCATTATGCACGATCTCTAGAGAGGAAGTACCGATTGCTTTCTTAAATTGTGCAATGCTAAGGAAGGTTACTGTTAAGGACTTTTTCATGATGCGAAAAGGTTTAAGTTTGTAAAATAATTTCAACTGCTGACCATAAGGGGGTAGGCGGCAGCTTCAGAAGAGGGTGGGGTTCCTTCGCGGTGTGCCCCTTACAACCTCTAGTATAAACCATTTTTTTATGGGGAGTAAAAATTTTAAAAAGTCCCAAACATAAGGAGGGGGTGCAAATATGACCCCATTAACAGGGAGCTATTAACACTTGTGTAAAAATAAAAATAAAAAATTTGTATGCTTTCCGTAAATTTGCTAAGTTTAAACCTGATAAACTACTTATACTAATTATGATACACACATGTAATATACATTGTCATACACTTGATCTAGAGAAGATTGAGATTATGGGGATTGAAGATGGCGGCCAATGGATTCCGTTTGCTTTCCATATAGGGATTGTGGTGGCATGTAAGCTCACTACGCCAGATGAAGACTCTCCAGCATTTAATTGCACAACAATTTTTACAGAGCAGGGAGACACGTATATTATTGATACTCCTTACATTGAGTTTCTTAAGCTTTTCATGATCCATAATAATACTACTCCTAAAGAAGAGAAAGAGGGGGATGATGAAAAGAATGATTTAGAATTTTAACAACCAAACAAAAAAACCATGAGTGAAGAACAACAAGAAAAAGCAGTTCCTACAAAAGAGGAGATTGTATCTTTTATGAGGGAACAGATTGAAGTGAAGAGTGTACAGCTTGAGCTTCAAGAGTTGAACACGGGCTTAGCTGTTTCTAGAGCAGAGGAGCTAAAGGCTCTGGCTTTCATTGCACAGATGACACAGCCGGGGGGAAGACCAGAGGGTGTTCCACATACACTGACGCAGGAAGATTTGGATAATAATCCAGAACTTGCTAGTGGTGGATTTAAGGTGGGGGATGAAGTGATTGTCCCTAATGAAGTTCCTGCAGAGAAGCAAAGAACATTAAAGAAGAACGCTTAATTTATTACAATGGCATTAGTTAATCAAGTAGATAAGAGAGTGAAGATGAGCACTTGGCAGATTGTCAAGTACCAGATTCTTACGCATTGTTATCTCTTTGATATACCAGCGAGTGAGGCAGACCTAAACTGCCTCACTTTTTTGGCCATGGAGGGAGAGCAAGAGTTAACGCATTTTTGTAATAAAGCGTATGATAAGAAGATATTTTCTAGCACACAGTCTGTAAGGAATTGTTTGACAAAGGCAGAAAAGAAAGGATTGATTAAGAAAGAAGGAAAGAATAAGAAAAAGATTTCTATCAATCCCACACTTAATGTGTATGCCAGCGGGAATATTTTATTAGATTATAAATTCTTAAGCGTTGAAGCCTAAAAAGTCTAAAGAATTAATTCCTAATGTTGCTAAGGACCTTGGTGTATCAGAGCAAATGGTGTCAGATGTGACATCCTTTTATTGGCATGAGATTAGAAAGAGTTTATCTAGCCTAAAGCACGCTAGAGTTCATGTCACCAACTTAGGGGATTTTACAATCAAGCATTGGAAACTAGATGATAAGATAGACATGCTTGAAAAGTTTAAAGAAAACTTTAGACAAAAAGGACTACAAGAAATTGTAACAAGATTTAGAACAGACGAAACCTTATTTGATTTAAAAGCCATTAGAGAGCTAATGAATGAAGAAGATCAAAGAAGGGATTTTATAAAACTACATAAAAACAACAATGAGCCTAAAAGAGAACATAATCAAAATTTGGAAATCAAAGGGGGCAATACTTGAGGGTGTAAAGAATTCTATATTTAAGAGAGAAGATGTTGAAGAGATTGCACGATATAGAATGCTTATGTGCAAATTGTGTGATGTCTATACAGAAGAGGATGAAGGATGCATGGTGCCCGGTACATCTCCATGTTGTAATCAACTAAAAGGAGGATGCGGATGCTCACTACAGTTTAAGACAAGATCACTTTCTTCATGCTGTCCTTTAGGGAAATGGGATGCTGAGGTGAGCCAAGAAGAAGAGGATATAATCAATCAAAAACTAGGAATATAAACACAATGAGCATTATCAAATTCACAGCACACGATCACAGTTACACAAGTTTAGATGAGAAGGACAACATTAAGTGGGTTTCTGTAACATCTTTTATTGGTAATTTTAAACAACCATTTGATGCAGACAAGATTGCGTTAAAATCTTCTAAGTCTAAAAAGTCAAAGTGGTACGGAATGACTCCAGAAGAAATCAAAGAGGCTTGGAACAACGAGTCTTTGCGTGCTACAACATTGGGTACATGGTATCACAATTGTAGAGAATCTGATATATGCTCTTTTGAAACCATGGAAAGACATGGTAAAACTATTCCTGTTTTTAAAACCATTGAGAATGAGGGAGTTAAGTTTTCTCCTAACCAAAAGTTAGTGGATGGCATCTACCCAGAACTAATGGTGTATTTAAAATCATCTGGACTTTGTGGTCAATCTGATCTAGTAGAGGTGATAGATGGACATGTACACATTACAGATTACAAGACTAATAAGGAGATTAAGACTGAAGGATTTACAAACTGGGAAGGAATCACTACTAAGATGAATTTTCCTGTAAATCATTTAGATGATTGTAATGTAAATCACTATGCATTACAATTAAGTATGTACATGTATATTATATTAAAGCACAATCCTAAATTAAAACCAGGAGTGCTTACTATACATCACATTGTATTTGAAACTGTAGGGGCAGATAAGTTTGGTAACCCAATCACCGCCCTTGATACAAATGGAGATCCTATTGTAAAGGATATTGTTCAATACACACTTCCTTATTTAAAGAGTGAGATAATTAGCTTGCTACACTGGCTAGAAGACAACAGAGATAAGCTAAAAGAAAAGCACTAATGGTATTAAACCACAACATTGATAATATAAAGTGTTTAGTAAGATTATCCCACTTCACAAAAAGGGAAGAGGATAAAGACACTTACCACAATGCTTATGCATTTGCTATTCAATCAATAGCAGGAAAGATCCTTACATTTCATATTATAACAGATTATGGGATGGTGAGAAGCAGGGTGCCGATTAGTGAGATATTTTTTTCAGAACCAACTAAAGATATTCCATTTCATTTTAAACAGCTATGGGATTGTTTTAGTGAAAATGTCTCTGTAATTTGTTATGATTACCTTTGTGAGAAAAGATGTCAGGTGGTGCTAAAAGATGGAAGTATGGTGTGGGCTAGTTATATGTTTACTATAGATTGGTATAGTAATCCTTATTCAGACGAACCTACAGATTATAAATGTGGACATATACTTATTGCGGACGATGGTTATTTTTTATGCCAACCAAACAATAGAATATTTTGGAAAGACTCTAATTGGGTTACAAAATCTTTTCCCATTGAACCAAAAGAAATAAAAGTTGATTCAGAACTACTATCTGTTGAGACAATTTCAGACAGATGGGTAAGCGATGATGGGGATTCATATTATTACAACATAACTAAAGAATAATGTTACTTATAGAAACTTATTTAGCAGAGTCACCTGGAATGGGGCTTGGCTTATTTACTAAAAACTTCATTAAAAAAGACACTGTAATATGGGAGTTTGTAGAAGGCTTTGACATAGAAGTGCACGTAGATGAATATAAAAACTTGAATGATGTTCAGAAGGCATTTATAGACAAGTACTTCTGGAAAGAAGGAGATTACTTATATGGTTCTTGTGACTACTCAAACTTTCAAAACCATAGTTATAATCCAAATTCTGTAGTGATAGGTGAAAAGATGTTAGCTGCAAGAGACATTTATCCACACGAGGAAATATTAGTAGATTATCAGACTTTTGATGATAACTTTGATTCTTATAAAGACATATTAAAATGATAAGATTATTTGATGTACAAAATGGTAAAGTGATTCCTAGTGAACATTGTTACACATTAAAGTTTTTAAAAGACATCATGGACGAGTATGGTGAAGAATCTACAAAGGTTTATGCATATTTGTTTTATATGACTTGCCCTAACCCAGATTTAAATCCTTTTTTTGATGTTCCTGAAACAGATAAAGAAGAGATTATTATAACAGAGGTGGATGGGGATTTTTCTACAGAAGATGATCTTGTAGTAAATGGATTAAGAATGTGCAAGAAGTTGTACGAAACACCTACATACAGAGCATATCAGGGCATCAAGATTGCACTAGATAACATGGCTGGGTTTATGGCCACTGAAAGAGTGACATCTGGTAGAGACGGATCTGCAACAGCTATTCTTAGAATTGCTGAAAGATTTGACTCTGTTAGACAAAGTTTTAAAGGAGTATATAGAGACTTGATGGAAGAACAACAATCACAAGTTAGAGGAGGACAGAATTTAGCATACGATCAATAATATTATGAGAGAACCAAACAGAGAACGTAAGTCAGAAATTAAATACAATGTTACGCTTAATGATGAGCAAAAAGAAGCAAAGCGTTTAATCATTGATAATCAGATAGTTATAATTACAGGAAGAGCAGGTAGTGGTAAAAGTTTAGTATGTGCACTAACAGCATTAGACTTCCTAAACAAAAAACAGTGTGATCAAATCTTTGTAACTAGAGCTACTATCGAGGTGGGGTCTTCATTAGGCTTTCTTCCAGGTACATTAGATGATAAGTTTAATCCCTATTTAGAAGCATTTCAGGAAAACTTAGTAAAGTGCACTGAAAAAGTTAGAGTGGAAAACCTAGTAAAAGAACATAAGATTATTGCCTACCCCGTACAGTTTATTCGTGGCAAGACAATTGATGACATTCTTGTTGTAGAAGAAGCCCAAAACCTTTCTAAAACAGAAATGCTAGCTATTTTGACACGTCTTGGTAAAACTGGAAAGATTATTATCAATGGTGATAATGAACAACAAGACACTAAGTATGGGGTAACGGGTTTAAGTTATGCAATTGAGCTATCTAAAAAGATTGAAGAGATTAAGTGGGTAAAGCTTAAAGAAAACCATCGTAGTGATATTGTGGGTAAAATACTAGAATACGAGTATAACTGTTAAATAGTACCATGTAGAGTGACGAAATTGGCAGACGTACCCACCTGTCTCGTGGGTGTGGAACAACTGATAAAGGAATTATCCCTAAAGTCCACTTGGTGGTTCGACTCCATCCTCTACAGCAAATGTTCCTAATACTAATGGAAAAATAATGTTTAAAGAAATACCTACATACGAAAATGGTAGTTGGAGTGTAACAACATTTGATACTAGAGAGGAATTTAGAGATTACCTCTTGTCTATTTTTAAGGAGCCTGGAAAATACGAGTTTAATGAGACTAGTAAAATTTTTAACGAAGAGGGTAGAAAGTTTCAGAAACAAGGGTTTTATTGTGCAGCTCCTGTAAAAACCAAAGATTTTATTGCATACTGGGACGATCAGAAAAGAAAATGTCGTAACGGCATTATTGTAAAAGACGGAGATTATTCATGGTATATAAGTAGAGACTACTACATGTGGCTTAACTTTCTTCCAATTTATGACAAAGAGGAAAAAAGATTTGACTTTGCTAAGGTGAGAGACGCACAATATCACATGGCGTTATATGAACATCTAGCTGAGATGCATTACAAACATGCCATCATTCTAAAAAAGCGTCAAATAGCGTCTTCTTATTTCCACATGGCTAAGTTGATAAACCAATATTGGTTTGAAGAAGGAGCTGTTTTAAAGATTGGTGCTTCTCTAAAGGACTATATTAACGAGAAGGGCTCATGGAAATTCCTTAATGAGTACAAAAACTTCTTAAATGAGCACACTGCTTGGTATAGACCAGCTGAACCAGACAAGGTGGGGGCATGGCAGCAGCAAATTAAAGTGAGGATTGGTGGTCGAGATACTTATAAAGGTTTAAAATCTACGATTAATCTCTATTCTTTTGAAAAAGATCCAACCCATGGTGTCGGTGGACCTGTAACTTATTTCTTTCATGAGGAAGCTGGTATTGCTCCAAAGATGGATGATACGTATGGATTTATGAAACCAGCTCTTAAGTCTGGTCACATGATTACAGGTCAATTTATTGCAGCTGGATCTGTCGGTGATCTTGATCAATGTGAGCCAATGAAGGAGTATATCCTACACCCAGAAGAGAATGGCTTTTACGGGGTAGAAACTGACCTTATAGACAAGGATGGAACAACTGGTATATCAGGACTATTTATTCCTGAACAGTGGTCTATGCCCCCTTATATTGACTCATATGGCAACTCTAAAGTGGAGGAAGCTTTAGAGGCTTTAGAAAAGGAATTTGATAAGATGAAAAAGGATCTTGATCCAGCAGCTTATCAGTTGACCGTATCTCAGCAACCAAGATGCATTGAAGAAGCATTTGCTACTCGTAAGATAAGTGTATTTCCTCCACACTTGGTAGCTAAACAAATGCAACGTATTCAAGATAGGCAGTATCCTATAGAATATTTAGAGCTTTCTAGAAATGCAGAAGGCAAAATAATAGATAAGCCATCTAGGAAAACACCTATTATGGATTTTCCTATATCTAAAAAGACAGAAGATAAAGAAGGTGTTATTTGTGTTTACGAAAGACCGCACAAAGATCCTACATTTGGGATGTACTACGCTTCTGTGGACCCTGTTGGAGAAGGAAAGACAACTACATCTGAATCACTATGTTCTATATACGTATATAAAAACCCTGTTGAGATTATTAAGGATGAAGGTAACGGCAAGGTAAAAAACGAGATAGAACGTGACATGATTGTAGCATCATGGTGTGGACGTTTTGATGATCTTAACAAAACTCATGAGAGACTTGAGCTTCTTATAGAATGGTATAATGCCTGGACAATAGTAGAAAATAACGTAGCTTTGTTTATTCAATACATGATTAGTAAAAAGAAACAAAGATACCTTGTACCAAAAGATATGATTTTGTTCCTAAAAGATATTGGAGCAAACAGAAACGTGTTTCAAGAGTATGGTTGGAAGAACGTTGGTACATTATTTAAAGGAAATGTACTATCTTACGGTATTGAATTCTTAAAAGAAGAACTAGATTACGAGACTAAAGAAAACGGAGACATTGTAAAAACAGTGTATGGTGTAGAACGTATACCAGATATAATGCTCCTTAAAGAAATGCAAGCTTATAGAGAAGGACTAAACGTTGACCGGTTGGTGGCATTTTGTGCTCTCATAGCCTTTGCAAAAGTACAGCAGAGTAACAGAGGCTTGGCTAAACGTGTGGAAGTTACAAAAGAAAACTTGGATAACTCCCAGAAATTTAGTAAATTAAACTTGAGCCCCTTTAGACATATTGGAGGTTCAAAAGGTAGTTCCTCTGGTATAAAAGCAACAAGAAATCCTTTTAGAAATATAAAATAATTATGTTAGATAAAGAACTTCATGCTGAAAAAGTAACTATTCTTTCTAGATTAATTAAAGAGAGCTCTCTTACATTAGAGGAGGCTCTTCTTCTTTTAAGAGAAGGAGAAGAAACACCTATTGAAAAACCAAACCCTAATCTTACAGGGTATATTTATACAACTGGTACTAACATAGGAACAAGTACTATTAATCCAACTAATAGAATGACCATTGGCTCAAATGGATCTGTAACTTTTAGTTCATCAACTGACTTAATTGCTGAAAACTCAGCTGACTTAAATAATTAAATATCATGCAGATATATAATGCTCTAGATCTCAAATCTGGTAAAAAGGCGGATTATAATAAAATGGGTACGCTTACCCAGCCTATCCAGTTTTTGCCTGAAAAGGAAAAAGATGATGAATGGAGAGCATGGAACCTAGATTGGCTAGAGTTCCAAGGTATGAAGCAACTTAGACGCAATGCTCGTAGACTTATGAAGAACTACAAGCTTGCTAAAGGTATTATTGATAAAGCAGACTACATTGTTGAGGAAGACAATGAAATGGCGGATCTTATTGATACGCTAACTAAAGAGGACGAGTCTGCACTAGAACTTAAGTTCTATCCCATTATTCCTAATGTAATTAACGTATTGTGTAATGAGTTTTCTAAGAGAAGCTCACGCATTATGTTTAAAGCCGTTGATGATATTTCATACAACGAAATGATGGAAGAAAAGCGTTCTATGATAGAGAAAGTTCTTCTACAAGACGCTGAGAGGAAAATGATGATGGAAATGATGGCAATGGGTATTGAGCTAGATTCTGAGGAAATGCAGAAAGCTACAGCTCCAGAAAGCCTACAGCAACTTCCAGAGATTGAAGGATTTTTTAGAAAAGATTATAGATCTATGATTGAAGAGTGGGCTACCCACCAGATGTCAGTAGATGAAGAAAGATTTAAAATGCAGGAGTTAGAAGAGCGTGGCTTTAGAGACATGCTTATTACTGACCGTGAATTTTGGCATTTTAAAATGAATGAGGACGACTATGATGTTGAGCTATGGAATCCATTGCTTACGTTCTATCACAAGTCTCCAGACGTTAGATACATCTCTCAGGGTAACTGGGTCGGTAAGCTCGATATGTTGTCTGTATCAGACGTTATTGACAAGTATGGATGGATGATGACTCAAGATCAGTTAGAGTCTCTAGAAGCCATTTATCCGGTCCGTTCAGCAGGATATGCTGTACAAGGATACCAGAATGATGGAACATATTATGATCCTACCAAATCCCATGATTGGAATACAGAAATGCCATCATTAGGATATAGACAATATGCTTCTTTGTACGACACTAAGTTTGGTACAGGAGATATTGTAGAGTGGATTCTTGCAGACTCAGAAGACACTGTAGACTTTGGTAAGTCTCACTTGTTACGCGTAGCTACTATTTATTGGAAATCTCAGCGTAAAATTGGACACTTGACTAAGATTACTGAAGAAGGAGAAATTATTCAAGATATTATTTCAGAAAACTACAAGGTTACAGATAAACCTATTTATAATACTACTATTTATAAACAAAAGTCAAAAGATAATTTAATCTTTGGTGAACACATTGATTGGATTTGGATTAATGAAACTTGGGGTGGTATAAAGATTGGACCTAACAGACCGGCATTTTGGGGTATGAATAACCCTGGAGGAATTAATCCTATTTATTTAGGTCTTAATGGTGGTAAACCAGGACGGATTCCTTTCCAGTTTAAAGGAGATGCAACACTTTATGGATGTAAGCTTCCTGTAGAAGGAGCTGTATTTGGTGATAGAAACACAAGAAGTATTTCTTTAGTAGACTTAATGAAGCCTTATCAAATTGGTTATAATATTGTTAATAACCAAATTGCTGATATTTTAGTAGATGAACTAGGAACAGTTATATTACTAGATCAAAACTCCCTACCTCGTCATTCTTTGGGAGAAGATTGGGGTAAAAACAATCTAGCCAAAGCTTATGTGGCTATGAAGAACTTCCAGATGCTTCCTTTGGATACATCTATTACAAACACTGAGAATGCTCTTAATTTTCAGCATTATCAAGTGTTGAACCTAGAACAAACTAATCGTTTGCTTTCTCGTGTTAACCTTGCTAGTTATTTTAAAAACCAAGCTTTTGAAGTGATTGGTTTGAACCCTCAACGCATGGGTCAAGTAATATCTCAGCAGCAAACTGCTACAGGGGTAGAGCAAGCAATGAATGCTTCTTACGCACAAACAGAACAGTATTTTATTCAACACTCTGATAATTTAATGCCACGTGTGCATCAAATGCGTACAGATTTGGCTCAGTATTATCACTCTAAGAAACCTAATCTACGTCTTCAGTACATTACTTCTAAAGATGAGAAGGTTAATTTTGAGGTTAATGGTACTGATTTATTGATGAGAGACTTGAATATATTCTGTACAACTAAAACAAACTCTCGTGCTGTAATGGAGCAACTTAAACAACTTGCTCTTAGTAACAATACTACTGGTGCTTCTATTTACGATCTTGGTAATGTGATTAAATCTGAGTCTATTGCAGAACTTACTGGTGTTCTTAAAAATGCTGAACAGAAAACTCAGGAGGCTAAACAGTCTGAAATGCAGCAGCAACAACAGATGCAGCAAGAAATGATTGAGTCTCAAGAACGTCAAAAGCAAATGGATATGCAGTTTAGAGCAGAACAAGCTAATCTTGATAGACAAACTCAAATTACTGTAGCTGAAATTAGAGGTGCTGGATATGGTGCTGCTGTGGACATTAACCAAAATCAAATGTCAGATTACCAGGATGCTTTAGAAGGTATTCGTAGTGAGCAGCGTTATCAGGATCAAATGAACTTAAAACGTGAATCTGAGCTAACTAGAAAAGAACAAGGAAGTCAAAAATTACAGATTGAACGTGAAAGACTTCAAACTCAGCGTGAGATTGCTGATAAGCAATTACAGATTGCTCGTGAGAATAAAAATAAGTATGACTCAGGAGGAAAAGTTTCTGGCAAGAAAGGGAAATAACTATAGCTCTATTATCCGCACCTTAGATAAAAAAGATGCGTTATACATAAATTTTTAAGATTTATGTTGTATATTAAATATGTAGAGATACACATAAAACCAAACAAAAATGAATGACAATCAAACAAATGTACAGACATCTGTACAGCAAGTAGATCTTGATATTGATAGTTGGTTAGGAGCCCCTGGTGCGGAAAGCATTGTAACTCCTTCTACTGAAGAAAAGAAAGAACAGAAGCCAAACATCTTTAGTCAGGGAAAGTTTGATACAAACTTTCTAGATGAGGAAGATGATGAAACTGAAGATGCAAAAAAGGATATTAATCCTGAAGCTGCTAAAACGTTTATTGATGATCTTGTAAATGTAGATGAGGAAGAAGATGATGAAGATTCTTCTAAGTCTAGAAGAGGAAGACCTAAGACAGAAAAGTCTGGATTAGTAGAATTTCTTAAGAAACGTATTGAGTCAAAGGAAATGTTTGCCTTTGATGACTACGATGAGAAGACGCAGTCTTTAGAAGACTATTTAAGTGGTCTTGGAGAGAAAGATGTTGAGGAGCTATGGCAAGCCAACATTGATAACTTAAAACAAGAAGTTGCTGCTAAAACTCCTCAAGAGTTCTTTGAATCATTACCTGAAGAGTTGCAATATGCAGCTAAGTACGTAGCAGATGGAGGACAAGATCTAAGAGGTCTTTTCCAAGCTCTTGCTCAGGTTGAACAAGTTCGTCAACTTGATCCTACTAATCAATATGACCAGGAAGGAATTGTAAGAAGTTATTTACAAGCCACTGGTTTTGGTTCAGAAGATGAGATTGATGAGGAACTGGCTACTTGGAAAGATCTAGGTGTACTAGAAAAAAAAGCCAAGCAGTTTAAACCTAAGTTGGATCAGATGCAAGAAGAGTATGTACAAGCTCAACTTGCTGAACAAGAGAATAGAAAAATTCAGCAGGAACAAGCTGCTGATGCATACATGAAGAATGTATTTGAAGCTCTTAGACCAGCCGAGATTAACGGACTTAAGCTTGATAAAAAGACTCAAGCTCAGTTATATAGTGGACTAGTTCAACCAAACTATCCTTCTATTAGCGGTAGACCAACTAATCAGTTAGGCCATCTTCTAGAGAAGTACCAGTTTGTAGAACCAAATTATCCACTTATTGCTGAAGCACTTTGGTTGCTTTCTAATCCTGATGAATACAGAGCTAATCTTGTAAAACAGGGCAAGAACCAAGCAGTAGAACAAACTGTGAGACAGTTAAAAACTGAGCAAGCTCGTAAGAATGTTTCTACTTATCAGGAAGAAGAAGATACAAGATCTAGAAAGATTGCTAGACCTGCAAACATATTTAAAAGATAGAAAAATTAACCCTTATAAAATTATTATTAACCCTTTAAATTAAACAGCCTTATGGCAACTCCGGTTTTGAACAATGGTATATTTCTACGGGATACCAGCTATCAGACTAGCTCACACGTAGACAGCTACCACCTTTCAAACTTGCTTAAGTCAGCAGAACCTACAGACCTTGGTCCAGTAGATTTGTGGGCAATGGCACAAAAAGTAGAAATGCCTTTGTACCAAATGTCTAGCTTTGGCGGTAAGAACGTTATCTCTGTAGATAACGCACGTGGTGAGTACAAGTGGCAGATTCCTGTTACCCAGGATCTTCCTTATGTAACTGAAGATATTGAATCAGGCAATGCCACTAAAGGTATTGATGGTCAGTCCTTCAAGATCAAATTGAACAAGCGTTCTTTTGGTCACGGTGATATTATCACTTATGACAAGTACAATGGTGTTGAAATGTACATCACTGCAGATGATATCATTCCTGCTGGTGACGGTTTTATCTACACTGTTCAGTTGGTAAACAATGACAATGCTAAGTTCTTGGATAACAAGTATCTTAAAGTTGGTACTAAGGTGTTCCGTAAAGGTTCTGCTCGTGGTGAGTATGGTGAAAGATTCTCTGACATCGGTAACATCAACGCTGGATTCCGTGAATTCTATAACTATGTAGGTGGAGCTGAAGCTCACGTTCATTATTCTGTAAGCTCTAGAGCTGACTTGATGATGAAAGGTGGAATGAAAGCTGATGGCACAGTTCCAGTTATTGAACTTTGGAGAAACTTTGACAAGAGCTCAGATCCTTCTGTTTCTTCTCTAGAAGACATGGCTTCTAAAATGGGTAAAGATTATGTAAAGAAAGCTTACCAGTCTGGTCAGTTGACTCGTACATTCTTGACTACTATGGAAGCTGCTCACTTGACCAAAATTGCTAATGACATCGAGACCTACCTAATGTGGGGTCAGGGTGGTAAAGTTAAGCAGGATGGTCCTGATGATATCCGTCTATCTGTAGGTCTTTGGAAGCAGCTTGATAACTCTTACAAGCGTATTTACAACAAAGGTTCTTTCAATCTTGACTTGTTTAAGTCTGAGATCTTTAACTTCTTCAATGGTAAAGTTGAATTCCAAGGTCCAGATCCTAAGCGTCAATTGGTTGTACAAACTGGACTTGGTGGCATGAAGCTTGTTAACGAAGCTATTAAGAAAGAGGCTATCAACTCTGGCTTGGTAATTAATGCTTCTGAAGTAGGTGCTATTACCGGTAAAGGAATGGATCTAAACTTTGGATTTGCATACACTCAGTACGTTATTCCTTTCTTGGCTAACGTTAAGTTTGTGTTGAACCCAGCGTTTGATAACATTCATACTAACGATATTGAGAACCCAATTATTGATGGTTTCCCATTGTCTTCTTACAATTTCATTATCTTTGATATTACTGAGAACACTAACGACAACATCTTCTTGTTGAAGCTTTCTTGGGATAATCAATTAAAATGGTTCTATCAGAACGGTACTATGGATTACATGGGACGTACTCAAGGCTTCCAGTCTTCTGGACAGTTCAACGGTTACCGTGTATTCATGACTCAAACAATGCCAGCTATCTGGGTTAAAGACCCAACCAAGGTGTTGAAGATTGTCATGAGAAATCCAGTTACTGGAGGATCATTCTAATAAAATAATATCTAATGCAGGGGGATTTAGGTCTCCCTGCTGAAGATATGCCAATGCCTCCCCGTAGATAGTCTCTGCGGGCCACCTATTGTACGCGTACCATGGTGATCACATGGGGAGCTCGCAACTCTCAATAGGTTCTAAACGTGAGGTCGCAAAATGCGACCGCTAGTTATAATAAAAACCAAATAAACCAAACATGAGCGGAGTAACAATCGTGGAGAAGTATCCACAAAACAAAAAGTCCACTATTGCCATTAGACCATTCTTTGATCCAATGGTAGATAACATGGGACTACAGAAGTATGGATTAAGTCTTTTTGATGGAGCTTTTCATGAGGAACAGCTAGCTTGTCTTGAGATTAACGGTATCAAACGATATATTACAGGATTGAATGAGTTTTCACCTGAAGTTAAAAATTTGCCTGCTGAAGATCAAGAAGCTAAAATCAAACAGATTAGAGTAGTAGTAGCTCAGTTAGAAAGAGAACTAGCTGCCAATGTTGTAGAACCTACTGATGAGCAGTTCTGGAACAAAATTAAATTAATGAAACCTGATAATTCAGAGTTTTGGGATAAGATTAAAATTAGATGCGGCAACGAACCTACTTATCTAGAACCTGATAAAGATCCATATGATTTAATTAGATTATATGCTATTGACGCAGGAGGATTTTCAATTGTAGCTAAAAGCTTGGAAGAAGCACGCAGAATGCCAGTTCCTCCAAAGTTTTATTTGGACAAGCTTGAAGAAACTGCATCAGTGCAAACAGAAGTTAAGAAGCTTCGTAATAAAGCTCTTTCTGAACTTCAGAAGTTGTTTGATAAGAATCAGAATAAGTTATTGTATGTAGCAAAAGTGCTAGATGCAAACAGTGCTCAGTATAAGAAGTCTACTCCTAATGATATTATCTATGACAACATGGATAAATACATCAATGGAGATCTTGTAGAAAAAGATAAGCGTAAAACCGCTCAGAGATTCTTAGATGCTGCTACACTTGATATGGAAACTTTAAAGATTAGAGCAATTGTTAAAGATTCATCATATTTTAAGTTTATTGCAACTAAAGCTGATGGGTTTATCTACCACATGGAAACTACAACAATGTTAGGACGAACTCCTTCTGATTGTGTAGAATACTTGAAAAATCCTTTAAACGAAGAGATTTTGGTAGACTTAACTAAGAAGGTTGAGAAGTATTGGAATCAATAAAAACAGTACCTGGATGCTTACCATAAGAACAGCATCCAGGTCATTATAAAATATGAACAACAATCTGTTACAAATTAAAATCAAGCAAAGGCTTAACAAGCTTAGCTCATTTGATTATGACAACATTGAATGTTGGATGATCCAAGAAGCTTTTAATAAAGCTCAGCTTGAGTGGGTAAGAAGAAGATTGCATGGGCTAAATGCTTTAAGAGAATCTTCTGAACAAAGTGTAACAGTAGTTGATGATGTTCAAATATTACTTACTGAAACAGAACTACGTGGTATAGAACAACTTAAGTTCTTTGAAACAGAAATTATTCCAGCTAATTACTTACATTTTGTAAGAGTTGGTGCTAATGTAAAGAATGATTGCTGTCCAAAAAGAGTGCTTTCTACAATTTATCAAGCTGAAGAAGCTAACGTAGATATGTTATTAGCTGATAGTTTTAAGTCTCCTTCATTTGAGTGGGCAGAAACTTTCTGCACAATTATTGGAGACAAGATTAGAATTTACACTAATGGTTTATTTACTGTACATGATGCTAAATTAGTGTATTACAGAAAACCAAAAGATATTCAGATTGCTGGATGCACAAATATTTCTACAGGACAAACTTTTCTAACTAATGTAGAATGTGAGTTAAAAGATGATATTTGTGAAATTATTGTAGATGAAGCTGCTGCTATTTTAGCAGGTGATATAGAGTCTATGAATCAGTACCAAAGAGAAGTTCAAAACGCACAAAGAAATAGCTAATGATGCAGAAATTACAAAGACCTAGTATGATGGGACCATGTGCTGAAACAGCAATGATGTTGGCTCATGCACAAGCTTTGACAACTAGCATGCATCAGTTGCATCTTAAAATTACTGGGCCTGGTTCTTATTCAGCTCATAAAGCTCTTAATGAATTTTATGATGCAATGCCAGATCTTGTAGACACTGTAGCTGAGCAGTATCAAGGAGCTCGTGAGAAGCTTTTAGATTTTCCAATGGTTGCTGCGTATAAGTGCAGTTCTGTACAGGAAGCAATTTCTCACATGAAAGATTTATATAATGAAGTAGTAGAATTACAAAAGATTATGCCTTTTTCTGAAGTAGTAAACCAACTAGATGAGGTGAAAAGTTTGATTTCTTCAACTAAGTATAAATTAATGTTCTTAAGTTAAAATTTATTTATTTATCTATAACCCTTAAATTTAAAAATTATGTATTTTCCTAATGCATTCCGCAAGTCATTCTTGCCTGCTAGCACTACACTTGCTAGCTCAGGATCAACTGCTGCTTTGTCTGCTGGACAGATTGGTTTCTTTGATGCCAAAACTTTCCAAGTAGTATCTGCTCAGGCTGCTCCATTTATTTTGGCTGAAGGTAGCCGCTTTGCTTCTGACAAAATTGGTCCCGTTCACGGTGGATACAAAGAGTCTAAGAAGTCTAAAGTGATTAACCCTAAGTATGTTAGTCGTCTTATTAAAGTGACTTCTGACGTGGCACAAAATCAAATTGTTTCTGTAGATCCTTCTGCAGCTACAATTAATAGTGACACTACTTATCGTCTACGTCTAGACATCAAAGGTTCTCCAGCTCTTCGTTTTTTGAGCCACAATCTTTACAAGACTCTAGATGCACACAGTGGTTGTGACACTGTTGCTGGTACTACTAACACTGTAGATCAGAACGTAATCTTGCTTAAGTGGAAAGATCAAATTAACGAAGCTCCTTTGTTGAAAGACTTTGTAGTAGCTAAAGTATGGAACAGAACTACTGCTTCTGTAGCAATTAACCCAACTGCAGCTTCTGCAACTATTGTTGTAGCTAACGCTGATGCCGCTCTTTTCCAAGTTGGTGAGAAAGTAGTTCATTCTTCTTTGGCACCAAACTCTTTGGTAGTTTCTGTTGGAGCAGCTGATTCAGCTAGTTCTGGTAATGCAAACGTTGTGTTGAGCAAAGCTGCTGTAAATTCTGCAGATGGTAATGCTGCAATTTTTACTGAAGTTGTAACTGGTACTTATTCTCCTCAAACTGTAGCTAATAACATTGCTGCTGTAGATTCTCACCTAGAAATTACTGCTGCTTATGTTGAAACTACTTTTGGTACTTGTACTTTCACTCCAACTGATTTTTATGGTCTTGAGCCATTGTTTATCTACACTTCTTTTGTAGATGAGTCTGGTGATCCTTGTGCTGTAAATGGTTTTGTATCTGCAGAGATTCAAGCTCCTAAGCAAGCATCTGGTCTTGGAGAAACTGTACTTCGTGAGTTGATCCTTGATGGACGTTATTTGCAACATGCATATCCTGATAGCTCTCGCGTAGATAGCCTACGTATGCGTGAGATTGAAGCTGATCCAGCTTTGGCAGCTGTTACTAGAACAGCTTTGTATGATCAAGTTTTGATCTTGCATAATGTTCCTCGTTTTAACAATCCTACTAGTACTTTTGATAATGATCAGTATTTGATCGTGATTCACGTACCTGCTGGTACTAACACTGATTCAATTACTAACTTCATTGTATCTAGTACTACTGCAGCTGGAAACGCTGTTGCTCTAGAGACTGTTTAAGGATAGTTGGTTTATAAACACTAAGGGAGAGGACACACGTCCCTCCCTTTTTGTTTTTGGACATGTCCCTAAAAATTAGTATATTATTATTGAGAACTTGTATTCTCTGATCTACATAAATATTTAAAGTTTACAGCTATGGCAAGCAAACACCAGCTAAGTTTAGAGCTTCCTGACACAAACAATATTAAGGTATTGCGTCTTTTTGACACAAGTATATATGCAACAAGCTTGCCTGTAGACTGTGGATCACTAAGAATTACCTCTCCTGGGTTTAATCTACCTGTAGGAATTGAAGTTTTACCTAACTTTAATATTGTCTTAAATGCGTGTAGTTTAGGACTACAACGCACAGCGTGTTCAGAAGCATCACAACCATTACCTGATGGTATTTATGTGATTAACTATTCTGTTAGTCCTAATACAAATGTTTTTGTAGAATATAATCATTTAAGAACTACACAAACAACAAATAAATATTTTAACTTACTTTGTGATTTAGAAATGGCAGCTTGTGAACCAGATGCTGACGTTAAAGAAAAGCTTGAAGAGTTGCGTTTAATCAAAAGTTTTATTGATGCCGCTAAAGCTAAAGTAGAATATTGCCATGAACCATCTGCTGGTATGGAATTATTAATGTATGCTCAAAAAAGATTAAATAAGTACACTACAGAGTGTGCGTAAAATAAAGATTTCATAAAAACCAACATATATGAGAACTTGTACAAATTGCGGGACCACAATTACATGTGGATGCCAAGACAGAATAGCTTCAAACGGTGTAAGAGTTTGTGCTAATTGTATTGGAAGTTATGAAGCTCAAATTATTTTAAATAATTTTTCAGCTTCTCTCCAAAACATATCATCATCTTCTAAAACAAATAGTGAAAATGAGAAACCTTCTCTCTAAAAAAGAAAAACACTATAAGCAGTTTGCAGATTCTTTAAGTAGAATTTGTAAAAAAATGCGTTATGGTATTGACTCATGCAGACCTGATCTTGATGACGATCTTATTGAAATGAGAAAGCAGATAGTAGATTGGCAAGCTATTGAAGATGAAGGAGCTTTATCTCAAACTAATATCAATTATACAACCTGGTTACCAATTAGTTACAGAAATGATACTTCTGTACAATACGATACTAGTTATGATATTTGGGGTCCTGGTTATTATAAATCAAACAGTGCTACAGGACCACAACAAGTTGGTGTAGGTTATACGTATGGCAATGGGACACAAAACATTATAGAGGTAAATTCTGGAGGTTGTTTGACTAGAATTAATTTAAACCCGGCTATTACAATTAGTCAAAATAGTTCATTTGTATTTACACAACAAACTCCTTCAACAGTTTGGGATATTGTTCATGGTATGAATTTAGCACCAAATGTAAGAACAGAAGATTTAACTGGTACTGATATAAAAGGTGTTATTGAAAATATAGATAACAATAGGCTAAAAATTTATTTTAATCAAGCTGTAGCAGGTAGAGCATACTTATCATAATGGCATTACAGAAGATATACGTAGATTATGATTTTAATAAGAATAGTATTCTTAATGCTAAGTTACAACCTGTAACTACTGCAGAAAGAAATGCTTTAGCATCTGGGTATAATTCTAATGATGCTGGTATTATTGTATATGACACTACACTTCAATTAGTATTTTCTTGGGATGGTAATCAATGGGATCAAGTAAGTATTTCTTCTACTCAAATAGCTCAAATAGCTGAAGCTTTTAATAAAACTGTAGTTGATATTACAGTAACTGCTGATAATGAAAATAGAACTATAATACTTACATATAGAGATAACCTTTCTATACAAGACACTTATAAGTTTTCACATATTCATAATCAAACTGTATCATCTTCCACGTGGAACATTACACATAATTTAAATAAATACCCATCTGTTTCTGTAGTTGATTCTAGTAATGAAGAAGTTATTGGAGAAGTTCAGTATACCAATGCTAATTCTTTAGTAGTTAAATTTTCTGCACCATTCAGTGGAAAAGCATTTGTGAACTAATTATAATATAAATACTATGTCTAAAAAGTTTTTAACCAATCTGGATCTAACGCAAAACCAGATTTTAAACGTAGCGGTACACAACAAAGTTGGTCCACCGTCTAGTCCAGTAGTTGGTCAAATCTATTTTGACACTACTCCTTCAGTTTTAAGAATGTTTTTCTGGGATGGTACCCAATGGGTTGACATGTCAGGAGACATCCAAGATGTTCTTGGTGGTGCTGGTCTTACAGCATCTACATCTTCTAATGGAGATGTAATTACATTAGATGTTAACGTAGATAACGCTACTATTGAAATTAACTCTGATAGTCTTAGAGTTAAAGATCTTGGTATTACTACTGGTAAACTAGCAGATTCTGCAGTTACAACAATTAAGATTAATGCTAATGCTGTTACTTTTGATAAGTTACAACAGATTGCTAATTTAAGAGTAATTGGTAACGTATCAGGAGCTACTGCTAATCCAGCTGAAGTTACCATTATCACAGATATGGCTAACTCTAGTTCTACTACACTTGCCACATCTACAGCAATTAAAACTTACATTGATGCTAACGTAGGTAGTTTAGGCAATTTAGAAGGAGCATGGGATGCATCTAGTGGTTCATTTCCTGTAGGTTCGAGTCCGGTTGCCGGCACTAAAGCTGGCGATTATTGGTACGTATCTGTAGCAGGAACAACAGATAGTGTAGCATTTAATGTAGGTGATGTAATTGTTGCTAAAGTTAATAATGCATCTACATCTTCTGCTGCTGATTGGATTCAGTTAGAAGTTAATAGAGATCAAGCTACTACTACAGTATTAGGTCTTGTTTATCTTGCTACAAATGCAGAAACACAAACTGGTACAGATACAAATAAAGCAGTAACTCCCGCAGCACTATCTTCTAGAACAGCTACAGAAACTCGTACAGGTATTGCAGAAATTGCAACACAAGCAGAGACTGATGCAGGTACAGATGATGCTAGAATTGTTACTCCTTTAAAATTAAAAACTTTATTAGATAACAGAACCGGTGGTTATGCCGCAAATATTGGTGGAGCAGGTACTTCCTATGCTTTATCTCATGGTCTAAACACTGTTGATGTAATTGTGATGATTAAAGATAATACAACACTTGAAGAAGTATTTACAGATGTAGTAATTACAGATGCTGCAACAGTAACTGTAAGTTTTGCTGTAGCTCCTTCAGCCAATGCGTATCGTGTAATCATCAAGAAATAATAAAATCTAAATGAAATTTCTATCTGACGTACTAGCTAAAGCTGGTCTGGTAGTAGATGGCGTAGTTACATTTAATAACACAGCTACAGGTCAGACACCAGATGCTAATGATAATTCTACAAAATTAGCAACAACAGCATGGGTAAGAACATTTGTTCAGCCCTATAGTTTACCTATTGCATCAGCTAGTTTACTAGGTGGTATAAAGGTAGGAAGCGGTTTATCAATTGATTCTGGCACTGGAGTATTATCAGTGACAGGTGCAGGTGCTGCATCAATTAAGTCTACACAAACTTTTATCGCCACTGCTGGTCAAACAGTTTTTACTGTATCCGGTGGTTATACTCCTGGACTTATTGACGTATTTTTAAATGGTGTATATCTATCTCCTAATCAAACAACTGCTACCAATGGTACAACATTTACTCTTGATGATGCTGCTGCCGTTGGAGATATTGTAGACGTAATTGTTGCTAGTCCAATTTATCAAGGCTCAACAATTACTACAGATCAGTTACCAGAAGGAGTTGTAAACCTATATTATACAAATACCCGTGCAAGAGCGGCAATTTCTCTTACAGTCAATGGTACATCAGGATCTTCTACTTATAATTCAGGTACAGGAGTATTAAATGTACCAACATATACTTTAGCTGGTTTAGGTGGAACACCTGCATCTAGAACACTCACTATTAATAGTGTAGGTTACGATCTTTCTTCTGATAGATCATGGACTGTTGGTGATGTAAGAACTGATTCAAGTTATTCTAATCCTTCGTGGATTACATCTTTAGTTTGGTCAAAGATTTCTGGTACTCCAACAACATTGTCTGGTTATGGAATTACAAACGCATACACCCAGGCTCAGGTAGACTCTTTGTTGAGCGGTTACGTTACTCTTGCAACTGATCAGACTATTACTGGCCTTAAAACTATTGTTAGAAGTGGTGATGTATTAAACTTTAAGATTGGTTCTGATACTCTTTATGGATTGAGGGTTGCTTACAATCAAAATGAGCTTGTTGCAAATGGAGAAGCTACATGGAGCTTTGTAAATACCTTCAATAGAAATGGTAGCGGTTTTGAAACAACTCCTATTTCATTTTTTAGAGGGGTACTTGTTACAGGAGAAAGACTTTTAAGTGCGTCTATTAATTCAAATCTTTTAGACTATTACTCAAATAATCCGTCTGGTAGATATCCTGTTTATGCTTACAATACTGGAGTACAGCAGTTTTCTACTGGTATTATTGTTGGAAAGACTGCTGGAGTTGTTAACGCTGCAACAGGAGCAATTGCTGACCTACCATCAGGTGTAGTTGCTAACTTTAATGGAAGAGTTATTGGTAGTAATGCTGTAAACTCAAACGAATTTGTTGCGCTTGGTCAACTTAGTAGTTATGTACCAACATCTAGAACTCTTACCATTAATGGTATTACTTATGACCTTACAGCTAACAGATCTTGGTCTGCACTACCGGTTGGTGGTACAGCTGGTCAATTATTAGCTAAGGTAGATGGTACAGATTATAATGCTCAATGGATAAATGAAGCTCCTGCAGCTTCTTATACAAGTCAAGTAAAGCATCGAGTAAAATCTTCTCAAGCTATAACTAAAGGACAAGCTGTATATGTATCATCTGCTGATGGTACAAACATGATTGTTTCTAAAGCTTCTAATGCAACAGAAGGAACTTCTAGTAAGACAATGGGTCTTTTAGAATCTACAGTAGC
>Ga0078894_10000609_pt1 | contig 25252 bp, 21 predicted proteins | sample LauGreSu1BDMLBSD_2_FD_67506 | JGI IMG/M metagenome (GOLD analysis project Ga0078894, IMG submission 67506) | Freshwater lake microbial communities from Lake Michigan, USA - Su13.BD.MLB.SD (version 4) (version 4) | ecosystem: Environmental > Aquatic > Freshwater > Lake | place: Lake Michigan... | reverse complement strand
GCCCCTAAGAGAAATCTTAGGGGCTTTTTTGTTTACAGGTAGTTTTTTAGATGTATTTGTTTTAATTGAAATATATTCGTCATCTAAATTACTATAATTGAATATTAAGACTTTGTTTTATGTAGCTTTTAAATATCTTTTTTTGAAAAAAGGGCAACAATCCATTAATTTACTTAGTTTGATAACTATGTTTGCTATGGGGATAGGTGCAGCGGCTTTGATAATAGTATTGTCTGTTTTTAATGGTTTTGAAGATATTGCCGTATCACTCTATGAAAGTTTTCAACCTCATTTAAAGATCATACCGAAGCACAATAAAGATTTTAATTTGGATGAAAATTTTACAAAAAAGCTATCTCAAATAGATGGATTGGCTTCTTTTTCGAAAATATATGAATCTAAAGCATATTTTAAGTATTTAGATAAAGAATCTGTAGGGGTGTTGAAAGGAGTGGATTCAAATTATTTTAAAACAAATAACGTAGCGAAATATATAATTCATGGAGATCGTAAGTTGGAAGATGCTTCTTCAAGTTATTCATTGATAGGAATTGCATTAAATGATAAATTAAATATAAATTATCATGATAATTTTGAATCATTATCTGTATATGCACCAAAGGTAAATTCAAGTATAGGATTTGGGGTTAATAATGCTTTTGAGATTTCGTATCTCACTCCTCGTTCTGTATTTAGTATTTATCAAGAATTTGATGAAAAATATGTTATTGCTTCTCTGGCTTTTGTTCAATATATTAATAATAAAGAAGAACATGTTGTAACTAGTGTTGAAGTTAAAGCTAAAAATCTAGAACGAATAAATCAATTAAGAAATCAAATTCAAGACATTTTGCCAACTAATTTAAAAATTGTAGATAGACTTGAAAGTAATGAAACATTATATAGAATTACAAAAATTGAGAAATTAATTACATTTCTCATAATGAGTTTTATTTTGGTGATTTTATCATTGAATTTTATAGGATCCTTGTCTATGCATGTTATAGAAAAAAATAATGATCTAATAATCTTAAGAAACATAGGTTTTTCTTCTAAAGATATTCAGAAATTATACATATGCATTGGAACTATTCAGGGACTTTTAGGAGGTTTTATGGGCATGTTTTTAGGTCTTTCTATTTGTTTTGTTCAAAAGCAGTTTGGTATAGTAAAAATGCCAGGAAATGGTACATTTGTAATTCCTGATTATCCTATAGTTGTGAAATATGAAGATATAGTCCTTATTTTATTGTTATTGGTTTGTATTTCTTTTTTTGCAAGCATTTTCCCAGCTTTAAAAGCAAGAGAAAGTGTTAAAAATATAGGATGATGAATATAGTAGTTTTAACAGGAGCAGGAATAAGCGCAGAGTCTGGTATTTCTACGTTTCGAGATCAAAATGGACTTTGGGAGAATCATGATATTATGGATGTAGCTTCTATTTCGGGTTGGTATAAAAATCCAGAATTAGTTTTAACTTTTTATAATAAACGGAGAGCGCAGCTCTTTGAAGTCGAACCCAATAATGCTCATATTCAAATAGCGAATTGGGAAAAACAGCATGAAGTTATAGTAATAACTCAAAATGTGGATGATCTTCATGTACGTGCTGGAAGCTCTCTAGTATTTCCTTTGCATGGTGAATTGCGAAAAGTTAGAAGTGAAAAAAATCAAAATTTAGTTTATAAGTGGCTTGAAGATCTTCATATTGGAGATTTGGCTGAAGATGGATGTCAATTGCGTCCAGATATTGTTTGGTTTGGTGAAGATGTTCCACTTATTTCATTTGCAATAGAAAAGTTAGCAATAGCGGATGTGCTTATAGTAATTGGTACTTCATTACAGGTTTATCCTGCCGCAGGACTTATTCATTATGCCCATAAAGCAAAATTGAAATATATTATTGATCCTCATTGTGGGGAATATAATGTCCCAAATGATTTTATAAAAATAGAATCTACCGCAGTAGAAGGAATAAAAAAGATTTTGTTTTAATTAAAAATCCCAAAACATTTGTTTTGGGATTTTTTTGATCTATAAAGAATTGATTTTAAGTTTATGGCCAAATACCCATCGCTTTATAATCGCTTCCTACTTTAGAGATAGCCAACACAAAAGCAGCAGTTCTCATGTCATATTCACAATTTGCATTGATCCAAACATTTCTTATGCCTTCATAGGCTTTATTCATAGTTTCAGACAAGCCAGAATTTACTAAATCAATTTCATCGGCTCCTTTAGCAAGCATTTGTTTTTCTTTTTCATCTATTTTCTTACCAGTCATCTTTTCAAGTAATTGACCTAAATATTCAAAATGCTCTTCTTCATGTTTCTTCTGAAGTCTACCAAATCGTACGTGAGATAAATTTTTCAACCACTCAAAATATGAAACGGTAACGCCACCAGCATTCAAGAAAATATCTGGGATAATCATTACACCCTTCCCATACAAATAGTCTGAGGCTTGTGCTGTAACAGGCCCATTTGCTGCCTCTCCAATTACTTTAGCTTTAATATTAGCCATATTAGCTACGGTAATTTGATTTTCCAAAGCAGCAGGAATCAAAATATCACATTCCAATTCCAATGCATCCCCACTTTTATCTATATTTTTAGCGCCAGGGAAGTTCAATATAGAGCCTGTAGCTTTTCTATGAGCAAATACTGCTTTTACATCCAATCCATTTTCATTGTAGATAGCACCTTCATATTCAGCTATAGAAATAACTTTACAACCATACTCTTGCATGAATAATGCTGAATAATATCCTACGTTTCCGAGTCCTTGAACTACTACTGTTTTACCTTCTAATCCTGGAGTTAATCCCAATTTTTTCATATCATCTTCATAAGAAAATACTTCTCTAAGGCCATAAGCAACACCTCTTCCAGTAGCTTCCGTTCTTCCTTTTACACCTCCTAAAGATACGGGTTTTCCGGTAACACAAGCTAATCCGTCAATCATACCATTGTTCATTGTCATGAATGTATCCACAATCCATGCCATTTCTCGCTCGCCCGATCCATAATCTGGAGCAGGAACATCTAATCCAGGGCCTATAAAATTTTTCTTAATTAACTCGGAAGTATATCTACGAGTTACTTTTTCTAATACATCTACAGATTCATTTTTAGAATCAATTTTAATACCTCCTTTTGCACCACCAAAAGGTACATCTACCAATGCACATTTGTAAGTCATTAAGGATGCTAATGCCATTACTTCTTCTTGATCAATATGTGTGCTATAACGAATCCCTCCTTTTGTTGGCATTCTGTGGTGACTATGCTGAACTCTGTATGCTTCAATTACTCTTATTTCTCCGTTTTCATCTTTAATCGGAAATTTCAAACGCAATACATTATTACAAGCTTTGATTAATGATAATAATCCTGGATTTACATCCGTGTATTTTGAAGCCTTGTCAAAATAATGACCAACGCCTTCAAAAAAACTTAATTCTTTTTTTTGAGATGCTATAGACATGTCTTATTTTAGTTTTTTAATTTGGTTAGATAAATAAAATAAAAAAAAAGCCATTCCTGTAAAAATTATAGCCAATACAATTACCACAACAGCATATTTATCTGTTGAAGCTATCCATTGGTCTATAAAATCTATATTCATGTTTTTTGATATTGAAACGACAAAATTATATTGATTTTTTTAAATTAGGGATTTAAACATTCCTTTTTTCTAAAAGTTATCCACAATAGCATGTCTTTTAGCCATAAAGATGTCATAATCCAGCCTATTACTGCAGGATAGAAAAAAATTCGCATTGTATTATCTTGTTCATATATGTTAAATCCTGGATTCCCACCATTGCCTGGATGGAGTGAAGCATTGATTCGAGGTAATATATATATGAATATTATATATATTGTAAAAGCAAAAATATTATACACCGCAGCTATCTTAGCTTTCTTGATTTCATCGTCAATTCCATTTCTCAAAATCAAATAGGCTAGATACGAAAGCATTCCAATAGCAGCACCATTTAATTTGGGATCGTCTGTCCAATAAGCACCCCACGTATGCTTGGCCCAGATCATACCTGTAAGTATTCCCATGGTTCCAAAGAACATTCCTACTTTTACGGCATTATTTGCTTTTTCGTCATGTAAAATATTGCCAGAACTTAGATATTTGATAGAGAAAAATGCACTGTAGATAAGCATAAACATCATAGCGAACCACATAGGGACATGAAAAAATAAATTTCGTATACTTTCTCTCAGAATATTTCTATTGGGAAATGACCATTTAAATTCTTTTGACTCTTTTAGGATAGATTTGTCTACAGAAATCCAGGATTGTTGATTGTATGAAGTATCAGCAGTAAAAGCTGAAAAATAGAACATTTGTCCATCTTTTGGGTTTTGGGCAATTAGATCAAAACTCATGCCTTTGTTTACGCCTTTATAAAATTCAGGATTAATAAAGATCGATTTTATAGAATCTTTAGTTTGATGAATAGTTATAGGTTTTGTTATTTTTTTTTTCTTTTGGTAAATTTAAATAAAGAAAAATATCGCTTTTCTCTTTGATTTTTGGGGTATAAAGATTGAAAATTAGTAAACTGTCTTGTTTGCTATATGCTGCATTTTCAATATTTGGTGATAATGGTAAAAATAAGCCACCCACGATACTATGGATTATAAAAATGACAGTAAGGGCTTGTAAAAATTTATTTTTCAAAAACATAAGTACAACGAATTATTCTTTCCACAAAAATGGAAATAAAATGATGGATAAAAAAATTAATATAAAGTTGAATCCTATTAATGAAAATAGCGTAGTATAAAAATGACTACTTATGCTTTCGCTAAAGGCTTCTCTGCATAATTTAGTCGTGAAAATAATGATAGGAATGGTTATCGGAAAACCCAGGATTGAACTCAAAAGTGTACTTTGATTTGTTTGGAATGATATAGCTGTCATCAAGGTGTATATAGAAGAGAACGCATTAGTGGCTATAAGAATGGTCAATAGAAAAATAACATTGTTTTCTATAGGATTTCCAAGCCAAATTCCAAAAAATAAATACGTGAAAAGGGCTATAATGGTAGAAAAAAAAGATTGATAAATGAGTTTTGAAAGGATAAAACTCTCTGGACGAAACATATTGAAATAATAAAGCATACGCGCTTTATTGTCTTTTGAAAAATTGATGTAAATGCTATTGATGATAGAAAAAAGTACGATAACCCAATAAAGCATGTTCCAAAATTTTACTTCTAATTTCACTAAGGCACCTTGTGTTTTCATCAAGAAAAAAAGTAAATAGGAGATAGAGGCTATATAAAGCAAAATACTCAAAAGACTTGTTTTTTTTGTCAATTCATTTTTGAATTCTTTTTGTAATAAAATGAAAATTTCCTTTAACAAATCCTATTTTTTAGTTACGCAAATATAGCTGTTTTTGCTCAAAAAGTTTTTTTAATAATTTTTAAAAATTCAAAGGAACTAATTTAAAAAAAGATTCGTTTTACTGATATTTAAAAATTATAAAATTAACAAATAATGGCATTAACAATAACTTCAGATAATTTCAGTGAATTATTATCAAAAGAAAATGAATTAGTAATGGTAGACTTCTGGGCAGAGTGGTGTGGACCATGCAAAATGTTGTCTCCAATTGTAGATGAATTGAGTCAAGAATTAGATGGTAAAATGACTATTGGAAAAGTAGATGTTTCTGATCAACAAGATTTGGCTGCTGAATATGGTGTTAGAAATATCCCAACTATTTTGTTTTTCAAAAATGGAGAATTGGTAGACAAACAAGTAGGTGCATTGCCAAAAGCTGCTTTGCAAGATATAATCAATAAGCATTTGAATTAAGAAATTATTCTTTTTAAGTATATAAAAAAGCCTCTTCAAACGAAGAGGCTTTTTTGTTAAGATATCAATAATTGTATTAAGATTAATTTATAGAATTTATATTTTATTGTATTTTTGTATATTCGTTTCTAATTGAAAATCAAATGAAAAAGTTTTTACTTCCACTTTTTGTTTTTGTATGCAATTTGCTACATTCACAAACTACAATCTTTAGTGAAAATATGGGTAGCCCAACAGGCACTACTGCTATCGCATCACATATATTTGAAAATAATGCACCTATTGTTTTTGCGGGTACAGCGGATGTGAGAACTACATTACCCTCCACGTACACAAATGCATCGGCATCGGGAAATATTAATTTTGCCAATACTATTGGGAGGAATTTTATCGTATCAGGTATTAATACCATTAATTATTCAAATATCGTATTAAGTTTTGGACATTATAAGTCTAATACTACTTCTAGCAATGAACTGAAAGTAGAGGTGAGCTCTGATAGTGTTTCGTGGACACAATTGACCTATACAAGACCTACAGGAACGGGAACTTCGGTTTGGGTTTTGGTTACGGCATCAGGTACGATTCCTTCTACTTCTAACTTGAGAATTCGTTTTACACAAACGAGTGGTGTCGCATCTTTTAGAATTGATGACGTAAAACTGGTGGGCGATTTGCCTGCTGGTTTTCCTTCTATTACAAATGTGTTGTCAAAAAGTACCGCAAGAAATGCCTCGTTTAGCGATACTATTAAAACAACCAATCCTGCCACTAAGTTTAAGGTTGTCAACCTGCCTTCGGGATTGACAATAGATACGTTGACAGGAATTATATCGGGAGTACCTTCTGTTCCGGGAGATTTTAATATTACAATTTCGGCATCTAATTCAGTAGGAACAGATACCCGTATTTATAAATTGAAAGTAACCTGTGTTAGTCAAATTACTATTTCACCTTCTTCGGGGCCCTTTGGGACAGTTGTTTCCATTGTCCCCGATAGTGCATCTGTTTTTGATATGACCAATGGTTCGGCTAATTTGGGAAGTGTTTTGCTCAAAAAAGTAGAGTCCAATAATATGATTCTAAAAGTACAAGTAGGATTGGATGCCAAATCAGGAACCATTGTAGCTTCAAATGGAATCTGTGTAAGTAATCCCGTATCTTTTAACATTACCAATTCAGATACAACAAATTGTGAGGTATTGACAAGTACCATTTTGTATTCTGACATTTTTATTTCAGAGTTGTTTGATGAAGAAGTAGGTTCTGATGGTTTTGTGGAAATATACAATCCTACCCCAAATACGGTAACTTTAAACCAATATACCTTGAAACGATATGCTAATGTAGGCGATGCATTGCCAAGTACTTCACTTACATTGACTGGAACATTAGCACCTAACAAAACGATTTTACTAGGAACTGGAGAAATTTGTGGATTGTTGCCTAATGCTAATTTTGGCTCGGGTTTTAATCAAAATGATGAATTTCGTTTGGAAAAAGGAGGAATAGATATTGATATTGTTCAAACTCCAGTAGATTTACCGGGATATAATATGAAAAGAAGATTGGACGTAGTAGCACCCAAAGCTACCTTTTTGCTTTCAGATTGGTTAAGCGATGATTCCGAATCTTGTTTGGAACACGATTTGGGTTCATTTCCACTATCGCTTGCCAATGCACCTTTTATAATTCAAGAACCCAAGCTTGTTTATACTTGCGAAATGACACAATTTTCTTTGAAAGTAAAAGCACAAGAAGCCAAAGTTGGAGGGAATCCTCTTGCTTATCAATGGTTCAAATTGGATTCGGGTAGCAATGTGTGGACAGCACTCACCAATAATGCGGACTATGAAGGGACTACTACCGATTCGTTGATTGTAAGGAATCTAAATACAAAATTTGGCACTCAATATTATGTGCAAGTAAGGGAGAATTCGGCTACATGTTATCGAAATAGTTTTGCAAATTATTTGAATAGAAATGCGATGATTACCAAACCGATTTTGTTGTCAACGCTCTCAAACCAAAATTTATGTTCGGGATCAGCTAATTTAAGACTTAAAATATTGGCTTCGGGAGCTAATTTCTATCGTTGGTACAAAAATGATACATTTATTGTAGGAAATTCTATCGATTCATTGATTAAGTTAAATATAGGATTCGCCGATACTGGAGTATATAAAGTTGTAGCCCTCAAAAGTATAACTTGTGCCGATAGTTCCTCTGCCAAAATTTCTTTTTCATCACCGCTTGCTATTACATCAGCGCCATCCAGTACCAATATTGTAGCAGGTAATAATTATAGCTTGTCGGTAACAGCTCCAGGAGCAACTTCTTATCAATGGAAACGAAATGGAGTTGCTATTTCGGGAGCTACATCATCTATTTTGAATATAAACAATGCGGTAATCGCAAATGATACCGGGTGTTACAAAGTTATGTGTTATAGAACGGCTCCGTGTGCCGATAGTATTGAGTCGGCTTGTGCAAATTTGACTGTATCCGGTTCAGGACCTTGTCCTTCTATAACTATTCAGCCAAAAGATACCATTAAAATTTGTACGAATGATTCATTTCGTATAAGTGTAACCGGACAAGATTATTTAGCGTTGCAATGGTATAAAAATGGTATTCCTGTTTCGGGAGCTACAGATTCAACTTATTTTGTAGCTAATGCTTTGAGTTCAGATACGGGCGTATATAATATAGAATTGGTGGCGCTTAATTCTAGTAGCTGTCCCAGTTTATTTTCTTCAAATACCATAGTGCAGATTGCAACTTCGCCTATTTTGACTGCCCAGCCACAAAAGAGTTTTTATTGCGAGCCGGATAGTCATAGATTGGTAGTAATTGGCTCAAACTATTCTCAAGTGAATTGGTATAAAAATTCAGTTTTGGATCCCACTATACAAGGATCAAGTGTAATGATTAGAAATATAACAGAATCCAACGATTTTTATGTAGCAGAGCTTTTGGGAAATAATGGTTGTCCTAGTGTAAAGTCTAATTCAGTGCGTGTAATAAAAAGACCACCCAATAAATATGCATACCTTGCACCGAATTCAATTTTTGACATGACAGAGCAATGTATTGATAAAGAAGGTTTTGTGTATTATACAAAAGATAAAGAAGACCAATTCTTATTTGGAATTAGAAGTAGTGACACATCTGTGGGATTTTCTCCGGATATAGAACTTTTGTCTTCTAATATTTCTATTTTACCTTCATCAAATAATTTTAACCAAGGAATCATATATGGGAAAAGAATCTTCAATGTGGATTTGACAAAAAATAAATTGAAGTATAGCTATGATGTACGATTCTTATATAATGATACAGATTCTTCATCCATAATGGATATATTTCTTAAATTAAAGCAAATATATGGAAATCAAATGCTCCCGTATAACAAAGATTTATTAGCTATAACATCTACTTTGGTTCCATTTACAAGTAATTTATTGAATAATGTTTTGAATTTTAATGCAACTATTTCTTCTATAAATTCTATTGGACGACTTAATGGTATCTCATATATAGATATTAATAAATTAGTAGCTAATAATGGGGGAGGAACGTTAATAATGATGTACCAATTAAATCAAAATTCAAGAATCATTGAAAATAATTCAGGAAATACCATAGCGCTATATCCAAACCCTGCTTCGGATTTTGTTACTATTAAAATTCCAAAAATGATATTGCCTGTTGATATTGCTATAATGGATATTTTTGGAAAAACGTTGTATGAATCATTTGCCAATAGAGTTCCCCCAAATGAGGATTATAAATTAGATTTGAATGAGATCGCAAATGGAAATTACGTTGTCAAAATACAAATTCAAGGTTCAGAGCCTATTTATAAAAAATTGGTGATTCAGAAATAACGTTTTACCGCTTCAAGAAGTTGGCGATTTCGGAGACGAAAACTGTCTGTCACTAATGAACTTGATACGAAGCACAAAGCTTAATTTGACCAATGAACCATCAATTTCTTGTACGTGCTTTAAGCGATAGGTTTTATCATTAATGATTATTTATAAAGTTATTAAATTCAGACTTTCCAATCGTGCTTTCAAATAAAGAGCCGTGTCCACCACCTGTAATCTCAATAAACTGTCTGTTTTGGCAATTTGAACAACTTAGTACATCTTGTTTAAAAGTTTGCCAACTGTATAGTTGAATCGGAGAGTCACTTAATCCTTGAACAAATAAAATGTCAGACTTAAACCCATTAGTAAAATTAAGTAATGACCTTTGAAAGTATGGATTAGGGTTGCTTGTTGTCCCATATACATTTTTCAATTTTGTGCATACAGCACTTGGTTGAATTTGCCCATTTTCTTCTAATTGACACCTATAAACTAGATTTAGTGGACCCGGTGCATTTGCTATTACTCCATTTGTCTGATGCATTGTGTTAAGCCTGGTTACCATATAGCCTCCTTGAGAGTGTCCTCCCAAGAATATTTTTTTTACAGTTATCCCTAATTCTTGACTTGCTTTATTTTTCAACCATAATAATGCAGCCTCACATTTGACAATATTATCACCTAATAAAACATATTCTTGTGGATATGCTACACTTACAATCATCATATCATTTCTGTCCAAAATTCCTTTGAATTTATCAAGAGTGTTATTTGCAGCGGTAAGAATTTCATTGTCAGAGGTTACACTTCCATGAAATAAAAGTAAAACATCTAAGTCGTTAATTGCGGGTTTATCTATTATAACGTCTACATTAACTGAATTATAAGAAATGGTTTTAGTTTGTCGATAAGCAGTTGGGATAGGTGTGTCAGCAATGTTGTCCTTGTTACAAGAAAAAATTATAACAGAAAGTAAAATTAGTAGTCTCATATTTTTTTTTTCAACTAGACGTGCTATATTATAAATGGTTTGTTAGTATATTTACCGCTAACTATTTTATAACGGTATTTAACTTGTCCCAAAGCAATGAGTCAAATCCTGAAATTGCAAAGTTTGGATTGGTAGGATTAGAAGCCTCTCCCATTCGCACAATCACCATTTTCTTACTAGGAATTATATAAATTCTTTGATCATTGGCACCCATAGCAGCATACATGTCGCTAGGTGCATTAGGGATTAAAGATCCTTGATATACGTTTTGTTCAGTAGGAATCATGAATTTGTTTTTTCCGTTGAGCCACCACAAATAACCATAAGCTGGATTAATGGATTGAGAAGAAGAAACGCTTTCTTTAAAGAAGGTTTCATTCAAGATTTGTTCATTCTCCCATTTGCCTAGATTTAATGCCAGTAGCCCAAAACGAGCCATACTTCTCGTATTACTATTATAGATTTTAAACACAATTCCATTATTCCAGAATCCATCCATACCTATTTTATTTTTTAATCTAGAATTAAAATAGCTTTCAAAATCTGTGTTACTTGCATTCGAAACAATATCCATCAATTTTTGAAATACATTATGATAAGACCAGCGGGTACTCGCATCGGCTAAATAGTTTAAGTTAGATTTAATAATAAGCTGCTTAGTATCATCAATGCCCGAAGACATCGATAATAAATTTTTACAGGTTATTAGGTTTTCTTTGTCTACAGGCATATTCGTCCATCCACTACCCAAATATTCAGATACTACATTGTTGATATTCAAAAATTTTTCTTCTTGTGCTATTCCAATAGTTGAAGCCACTAATGTTTTACCCGCGCTATTCCATTCCCAAGTAGCGGAAGTAGTATGTCCATTGTAATATTCTTCCATTACTATTCTTCCGTTTACTAATATCATAAAGGATTTTGTATTGTTTTGAATCAAAAAATCCTTTAAATCTTGATTTTTACTTGTGTTCCACCCAAGACTTGTTATATCCTTTGTCTCCCACATAGATGAATTTATTGGCGGGAAATACATGGATTCGGTATTGGATTGATTGTTTTTGCTACATCCTAAAAAAGACATTGAAATAAAGAAAATAAAAACTTTGAACATCATACAAACATTATTTTTGAACAAAAATAGCGTTTTTTTAGATTATAAAATAAAATATTAGTCATAAAATGCTTTTTTCATAATAAAAATTTATGAATAGTATATAGATTATAAATAAAAAATATGAATTAAAGATATTACTTTTGCACATAAAAATGGATAAAATGACAAGAATTACAATAGCAAAAGGTGATGGCATAGGTCCAGAAATTATGGATGCAACGCTTGAAATTATTAAAGCAGCGGGTGCTCAGCTTGAAATAGATGAAATTCAAGTAGGAGAAAAAGTGTATTTGGCTGGAAATACGTCCGGTATATCTAATGAATCTTGGGACACAATACGAAAAAACAAGATTTTTTTAAAAGCTCCTATTACTACTCCTCAAGGAGGAGGCTATAAGAGCTTGAATGTAACAACAAGAAAGTTTTTGGGTTTGTATTCAAATGTAAGACCTTGTATGAGTCTTCATCCTTTTGTAAGTACAAAACATCCTGTAATGGATATAGTAATTATCAGAGAAAATGAAGAAGATTTATATGCTGGGATTGAACATCAACAGACCGACGAGGTGGTTCAATGTCTTAAATTAATAAGCCGTCCAGGATGTGAGAAAATAGTTCGATATGCATTTGAATATGCCAAACAACAAAATAGAAAAAAAGTTACTTGTTTTACAAAGGATAATATAATGAAACAAACGGATGGTTTATTCCATCAAGTGTTTGATGAAATAGCTAAAGAGTATCCTGAGATAGAAAATGAGCACTGGATCATTGATATAGGAGCAGCTAAAATGGCTGATACTCCTGAAGCCTTTGATGTGATTGTAATGCCAAATCTTTATGGCGATGTATTGAGTGATGTCGCAGCTCAAATCACAGGTTCTGTAGGATTAGCTGGATCAGCAAATATTGGAGAAGAGTGTTCTATGTTTGAAGCTATTCATGGTTCGGCACCAAGAAGAGCAGGTCAAAACGTAGCGAATCCATCAGGCTTGTTACAAGGTGCTATTATGATGTTAAACCACATGGGGCAAACCGAAGTAGCTGAAAAAGTTCAAAATGCATGGCTAAAAACACTAGAGGATGGAATACATACCTATGACATTTTCAAAGAAGGAGTTAGTAAACAAAAAGTAGGCACAAAAGAATTTGCAGCAGCAGTAATTCAGAATTTAAATTCAAAACCTACGATTCTAAAACCAGTTTCCTATGCAAAAAATGCAGCACTTAAATTGCCAAAATATCAAAGAAAACAATCTGCTATCAAAAAATTGGAAGGTGTAGATTTATTTGTTCATTGGACTGGTAATGATCCAAATGAATTGTCGACTATTATTTCTAAGATCAATTCTAGTAAGCTGAAATTATCTATGATTACTAATCGTGGAATAAAAGTTTGGCCAGATGGTTTTAAAGAAACTTTTTGTACCGATCACTGGAGATGTCGCTTCAAGCCAGCAGAAAATAGTTCTATTTCTAATTCAAATATTATTGAACTTTTAAATAGTTCTATTTCAGAAAAAATTGATGTTATCAAAACAGAAAATTTATATTCATTTGATGGAAAGCCAGCTTTCTCATTAGGTCAAGGACAATAGTTTAATAGTTTTTAAAATTTAATAAAAAAGGGGATTGTGAAAACAATCCCCTTTTTTATATCAAAACTCCATTAATTGATATGGATTTATAAATTTAAAGATAATATTATCTATTTATGTTCAATGGCATCATTCAAGCTGTCTACAGAGGTTGAATACGAAAAAACGTCATTTAAAGTATAATAGTTGTTTTTATCTGTACAATAAGTGTGAGCAAAAATGGCGAATTCTAATTTTGATTCTTCAAAAGAAAACATCTTACAAATACTTTTGATTTGAGCCGAACTCATACAATTTGATTTGATAGCTTGTTTTGCTATTTTTAATTGTGTTTCTTCAAAACTTTGACTTTTGATAGAAGCGGTTACTTTGCTATATTCCGTTCCAGAAATAGGAAATGTACAGCTATTTCTATTGTCTTGGTTTGACGTATTGCTGTTGTTTCTAGGTGCTTCTACTTGTGTTTGAGTAGAAGTAGTTTCTTGGACCTGAACGTCCATAATATCCATTCCCATTACATTCACTTTAGTATTAACTGTTGTGGTGTTTTGAGCAAAAAAAGATTGAGAAGAAATTAAAAGTAAGAATATAATTTTTTTCATGTTTTTACTATTTTTGAGCAAAAATAATTAGAAAAAAATTAAAAGATATTAATTTTTTGTTTAAAAATAAAACGTCAGTGTAGTCAAAAAAAAGACATCCATTGCTGGATGTCCTTTTCGTGATTAAACTTAAAAACTAAATAAAAAAACTTATACCATTTTAGCTAATTTTCTTTTTCTAATATTGTGCTTCCATATACTTACCATATAAAACATTACCGGAACCATAACAAGGGTAAGAATGGTAGCGTATGTAAGTCCAAAAATAATTGTCCAAGCCAAAGGCCCCCAGAAAATTACGTTATCGCCACCTAGATAGATATGTGGATTGAGGTCGCTTAAGAATGTAAAAAAGTTAAAATTAAGCCCAATAGCCAATGGAATCAAACCTAAAACGGCTGTAGTAGCCGTTAGCAATACCGGTCTTAAACGCGATTTGCCACTTTCTACAATCACATCACGAATATCATCAATGGATAAGTCATCGTGTTTTTCTAAACCACGCTCGGCTACTTTTTCGTCTAATAAAAGTACAAAAAAGTCCATGAGTACAATTCCATTTTTTACCACCACACCGGCCAGCGAGATGATTCCCATCATGGTCATCAAAATGACAAAGTCCATATTGGTAAACACATAACCCAAAAATACGCCACTGAAACTCAAAAGAATCGTAGCCATAATAATAACGGTTTTAGAGGTAGAGTTGAACTGTAAAATGATAATTGTAGCGACACCTATCAATGCATACAATAATGCCAAACCTAAGAAGTTTTGGTTTTTGGCTTGTTCTTCTTGCTCGCCGCTAAATCGGTACGATACGCCATTTTCAAATTTATAGCTCTTGAGCTCTTGTTTGATTTGTTGGTTGATTTCATTGGCATTGAATCCGTTCAAAACGTTCGAATATACCGTCAAAACTCGCTTATTATCTCTTCGTTTGATTTGATTAAACGTTTTGGTGTTTTCCGTGGTCGCTATCGTGGTAATCGGAATTTGCATCATTTGACCATTGTTTTGATTTCTAAAGGTCATAGATTGATTGAACAAAACACTGGCATCCTTGCGCTGGCTATCTTGAAGACGCATATTGATTTCATAATCATCATCACCTTCTTTGTAGTTGTCAATTTCTTGACCATAAACGGCTCTTCTTAATGTAAATCCTACCAAAGCGGTTGATGTACTTAAATTTCCTGCCGCTATACGGTCTACATTCACACGCAATTCGGGTTTGTCTTTGTTGACATCGACGCCCAATTGCTCAATTCCTTTTATCTTTTTAGAATTGATAAATTCAATCATTTTCTCCGCTTCTACAAGCATTTGCTCATAATCTTCGCCTTTGAGTTCAATACTAATCGGATATCCCGAAGGTGGTCCATTTTGCTCTTTCTCAATGGTGATTTTCGCACCTGGTATAGGAGATATTACTGCGCGCAAGGTATCCAAAATATCTTGTGTGTTGATGCCTTTTCGTTCTTTAAATTCGTGATATAAAACGGTTACTTTTCCTTTATACGGCATTTCGGAACTATTTCCAATATCCATTCGGACATTTCCACCGCCTTCACCTACTTGCGAAGTTACGGATTGTACCAAAAAGTCCATGCCTCCAAACGGCTTTGTATAGCGTTTCAATACATCCAAAACTTGTTTTTCTACTTGTTTTACCGCTGCATTGGTTTTGTTGATGTCCGTTCCTTGTGGATACTCGACATACACAATATTCATATTTGGAATATTGTCTGGGAAAAATAACACTTTTCGTGGGAAAACACCGACCAATACAAAAGAAAGAATCAATAAAATAATGATGCCAAAAAGCGCATTTCTCGGTTTTTTATCACGTAATAAATTGGCTAAATATTTTGAATATTTTTCTTCCAATCGAGGGAAGAAGGAATGCTGGAAATTTTGAGTCCATCCGAACAAATATTTATGGTAAAACCATATCATTCCTATGGCTAAAAGCGCCAAATGACCAATGCCACGCAATACACCATTTCCCATAATGTAGCCCGGAATCGCAAATAACAATCCTATAATTAATAAAATCATGGAATAACGATTCATGTCTTTTCGTTCAATGTTTTCATCTTTTAAGTCCATAAATCCTGCGGTCATGGATGCGTTGATAATCATCGCTACGATTAAGGATGCCGCTAACACTACGGATAAAGTTGCTGGGAAATAAATCATAAATTTACCCATCGTGCCCGGCCACAATCCTAATGGGAAGAATGCTGCCAAAGTCGTTGCGGTAGAGCTGATTACAGGCCATGCAATTTCGCCAATGCCATATTTGGAAGCATCGATTCGGTTCATGCCTTTTTGCATATTGGCAAATACGTTATCCACCACCACAATTCCGTCGTCCACAAGCATTCCTAGCCCCATTACTAAGGCAAATAATACCATCGTATTTAAAGTAACGCCGTACCATGATAAAAACGCAAAGGCCATCAACATCGAAAGCGGAATCGCTGAACCTACAAAAAGAGAGTTTCGAAGTCCCATCGTAAACATCAATACAAGCATTACCAATACAATACCAAAGATAATGTGATTGGAAAGTTCATCCACCGAATGTTCCACACGATGGCTTTGATCGCCCGTTAATTCTACGTTCACATCTTTTGGCAAATAGTCTTTTTGTGCTTCTTTTATTTTTTCTTTGATTTGTTCAATAGCGGTAATCATATTCTTGCCGCTGCGCTTTTTTACGCTCAACATCACAACTTCTTCGCCTTTTTCTCTTGCAAATGTAGTGCGCTCTTTTTCTTTGAATGAAACGGTAGCAATATCTCTTAATAATACAACGCCCCCAAATGATTTTACTACAATATTGTTTAACTCCTCAGGATTTTTGATTTCTCCCACAATACGAATATTGCTTTGATTACCATCTTGGGTTAAATTTCCACCGCTTAACGTGATATTCTCGCCTTGAACCGCTCTTTGTACATCGTCAAAACCAACTTTTGAAGCGGTCATTTTAAATACATCAATTGCAATTTCAACTTCTTTCGTACCTACGCCCAAAATATCAACTTTTTTAACTTCGGCAATGTCTTCAATATCATCTTTGAGATCTTCGCCAAATTGTTTGAGCTGCTGCGCGGTATAATCTCCTTTTAGATTAATATTCAAGATTGGATTTTCTTCCGCAATATTGATGTTGAATACCGTAGGACTTACTTTTCCACCATTGTCCAAGGTCGGCCAATCATTGTCAGATTTTGCCAAATCCACTTCGTCTTTTACCTTCTGTTTGGCTTGGTCTACGGTGAATTCCTCCGAAAATTCAGCAATAATCATTGAGAAATCTTGATACGAGCTTGAAGTAATTTTTTCAACGCCACTCAATCCTTTGATTTTCTTTTCCAAAGGTTTCGTTACTAATTTCTCCAAATCCTCGGCACTATTCCCAGGATACACCGAAGTGATATAAATTTTATTTTCAATAATTTCGGGAAAATCTTCCCTTGGCATCGTTACATACGCTATAGAACCTGCTATAACGATAATTGCCGTCATAATATAAACCGTGACCCTATTATTGATGGCCCACGTGGATATTCCAAATTGTTTTTTATGATTCATAATTAGATTTTAGATATGAGATAATAGATGATAGATTATAGTTTTTTTATTTTGGTTTTTTAAGCATTTTTTTAAACGAAAATATCATTTTTTGGATTTCTTCAATATCAACAAAAATTTCAATGATAGAGGAATGTTTGACTAAATTCAAATTCTCTAATAGCTTAATTTGTGTATGTAACTCAAAAGAAGAACCATTAGCGATTCCAAGAAAATGGGCAAACTCTTTATTCGTATTTCTACCAGCTCCTTCAGCAATATTAGAAGGAATGGAAATACCGCACTTTTTTATTTGGTCTATTAAACCATATTTTTCATCTTTTGGAATTTCAGGAATAAGTAAATATACTTTTTTTACTAATTCCATTGATTTAATCCAAAATTTTAATTCCTTTAAATTATGCATCTTTATATAGCAATTAGAAATCTAAAATCTATTGTTTATAAATTAAAATTTAACTTTCCTTCCTTCGCTCATATTGTTTGCGCCTTCAATAATTACTTTATCGTTTGGAGAAAGTCCCATTAATACTTCTGTTTGGTTGTCGCTAGATTTTCCTTTAACGATAGAAGTTTTCTTAGCTATACCTTCATTTTTATTGATTTTAGAAATGGTATAAACGTAGAAATTATTTTTAGCATCTTGTTTTACAACTTGATTAGGTACTACAAATGCATTTGGATTTTTATAGTCTAAAATCTTGATTTTCGCCATCAAATTGGGTTTGATTGTTCCGTCGGAGTTTGGAATGTGAATTTCTATATTAAATGTTCTGTTGCTTGGATTGATGCTACTTCCTACTTTAACAATTTTGCTTTGTAATTTTTTGTTCAAGTTTGGAATTTCTATATGAACATCCGACCCTTGTTTTACCGAGCTAATATAATTTTCTGGCACGTCGGCTTCTACTTTCATTTGTCCTAGACTTACTAATTGAATGATTGGCATTCCCGGTGCTACTACTTGGCCATTTTGTATAATTACTTTGTCTATAGTTCCGCTAAATGGTGCTTTTAGTTTTGTACGCCCCAATTGTACTTGAATAGCGGCTACTTGTTTTTGAGCCGCTTCGGCATTGGTTTTGGATTGCAAATACTGAATTTCAGAGCCAATATTTTGTTTCCAAAGAGCTTCTTGTTTTTTAAATGCCGTTTGAGCCAAGTTGGCTTGCGCTTTTGCTTGTCCTAATTGCTGAGACATGCCACCGTCATTGATTTCACCTATAACTTGTCCTGCACTTACGTGTTGTCCTTCTTTTACATTTAGCTTTAGCGTTCCTGCAAATTCGGGATATATCATGATATCTTGATCTGTTTTTACATTACTTTGAAGATCTACAAAGTGCTCAAATGTCTGCGCTTGTATCGTTTGTGCTGATACTAAAAGTGCTTCCACTTTCATAGGCTCTAGTTTCTCAATTTCGGCATTAACTTTTTCTAATTTATCATTTAAAGAAGCTAATTCTTTATTGAGTTCATCTCTTTCTTTTTTTAGTTTTGATACTTTATCTCCACAACTTTGAATTGCGAAAATGGCAAAAATCATAAGTGTAATTAATTGTATTTTTTTCATAAAATTGTTTTTAATTTTTGTTTGTTTTAATATTTTATTATAATTTTCCTATTGCTTTTGACCATTCTATACCTTTTGTTGCTACATTTTGAAGTGCTTGAATTACTTTTAATTGCTGCTGGATACGTTCGTTTTGTGCTTGTGCAAATTCAAAGCTACTACCTACCCCTTCTTTATATTTAATTTGCGTTTTATTTTGAATTTTTGAAGATAGTTTTAAAATATTATTTTGATATTCAAGATCATTTATAGCATTTTGTAAGCTAATTACAGACTGAATGGCTTGAATTTTAGAAGCTTGCTCGTATTCTATTAGCTCAAATTTTGCTTTGTTATATGCCATTTTTGCTTGGCTTACTTGAAATTTTTTTGTCAATCCATCAAAAATAGGTACACTCAAAAGAATCCCAAAATTGCCATAGCTAAACCAATCGCCACCTTGAAAAAAGTCAAAGCTTTGGCGCTGCGCTTGCCAGCCATAGGCTGCACTACCATATAATGAAGGCAAGTATCCTGCTCTATTTTGTTTTAAATCATAGTTTTTTATATTTACATTTTCTTGAAGCATTTTAAGTTCAGGTTTTTGACTTAAATCAAATGAAGAAGGAATTGATTTATATTTTCCTGCTTCCTGAGCCAAACTTCCATATAGAGTAATATTGCTATCTAGGGGATATCCTAAATTGAATTTAAAAGCATTTATTGCTAATTCTCTTTGGTTTTTTGTATTAATTATCAATTTATTTAAATTCAATACATTATATTCAAGACGCTCAACATCTAACTCTTCAATTATTCCTTGTTTGAAGGTTTTACGAGTGTCATCTAATAATTTATTCAAAACTACTTGATTTTCATCAAGCATTTTGATACTTTCATCTAATGCTAGGATCTGGTAAAAAGATTTGGAAATCAATTCTTTTACACCTTGTTCACTTATTTTAAGTTGAACATCTGCTAATGATTTGATTGCTTTTCTAGCCTGAACTCCTACTAGGTATCTACCATCAAAAATCAATTGTTGAACAGAAAACCCAATGTCGGCATTATTTGAGGTCCCAAACTGAACGGGGACCGTGGTGCCTGGTCTTCCAACTATTTCACCAGGTAAAATGGATGTCGGCAGTTGAAAATTATTTCTGTATCCAATAGAACCATTGATTTTTGGAAATCCAAGTGATAAAACTTCATTCGTTTTCTCATAGGTAATTGCTCGGTCGAGTTCTTGTTTTTGATAATTATAATTGTGTTTGAGTGCATAGGCAATAGATTTATTGAGGTCAAACAATGATTGTGCGGATGCCGCATAAAAACCTATTGTTAAAATAATAAACACGCCAAAAACTTTATTCAATTTAATGTTAAAAAGCATAGTATTTTAATTTATAATATTATTAATTTCTATTAATCGTTCTTTTTCCAATTCTACAATTTTAGATAATTCTTCAAGCCCTTTTTTAGTGCCAATTCCTTTGACATGATATAAAAAATGAGATTGAAATAATTGAACTATCGAACATTGATGTTGCATTACAAAATATTCCAATGTATTGAATAAATTTTTTGAATAGATCTGTGCTATGTATTCTTTTTGTAAGTACATACTATATAAGCCTTCGGATTGACCTCTTTCTAGGTTATTATATATTACTTTTGGTACATCATCATAAAGATGTGCTTCAAGCTTTCTCCATGTTATAAAATAATTTTTTTTAAGCTCATCTACAAAATGATTCCCCATATTCATGCAGTTAGCTACATTGAATTTATATATATTATAGAGTTCATCAATAGCATTTTCGGAAGATAAAACCAATCGTTCTATTTCAAGCCTTTCATTTTCGATGTGGCTTTGAACTAATTTGTCCAATAATTCTTCTTTACTTGAAAAAAATTTGTAAAAGGTCTTTTTGCTAATCCCTATTTCTTTTGAAATATCATCCACACTTATACTTTTAATTCCTTTTTGGAAAAAAAGTTTTTTTGAGATTTCAGAAATTTGAGAAATTACATCCATTTTTTTAGGAATCGAATTTTTGAGGTGCAAATATATAACCTTTTCACTATGGAAACCAAAAATGTTTTCAAAGTTTCCATTTTTTAACATTTCTTAATTTATTTTAACCAAAATAAATTAAAAAGATTAATTTTGAATTTAAAATAATACAGTAATGACAAGGAAAGTCTGGATTTTATTAATAGTAGCTTCGTTAGGGTATTTTGTAGATATTTATGATCTTATATTGTTCAATATTGTTAAAAAAGACAGTATTTTGTCATTAGGATTTAAAGAATCGGCGATTCGAGAATTAGAAATCGTGCTATTTAATTATCAAATGTTTGGCATGATGATTGGAGGGCTTATATGGGGAATATTAGGCGATAAAAGAGGTCGTGTTATGGTGCTTTTTGGTTCTATTTTGCTTTATTCTCTTGCCAATATAGCTAATGCCTTTATAATTGATATAGAACAATATAAAATCTTGAGATTATTGGCTGGAATTGGTTTGGCAGGTGAATTAGGTGCAGGAGTTACCTTGATTAGTGAAACTATGGAAAAGAATAAGCGAGGTATTGGGACAATGATTATTGTTACTTTTGGAGCTATGGGCGCAGTTTTTGCCGTTATTGTGGGCAAGCAGGGACATGTTTTAAATGATTTATTGGGGTGGCATTTTCTTAATTGGCAAATTGCTTATATCATTGGAGGTGTCATGGGATTTATTTTACTTTTTATAAGAACACAAAATATGGAAAGTGAACTTTTCAAAAAAACAAAAGTAGATAGTGATATTGAAAAAGGCAATTTTTTTCATTTTTTCAAGACTCCCGATATAGCAAAGACATATTTGTCCTGTTTTGCTATAGGTGTACCTATATGGTATATGGTAGGAATATTGTGTGCTTTGGCAGATAGATTTTCAGAGGTAAATAGCCAAATAAGTGTTTCAATACCTACATGTATTATGTGGACATATATCGGATTATCAGTTGGAGACTTATTGAGTGGTTTTTTAAGTCAATTAGCAAAAAGTCGAAAAAAAGTGATTTTTGGTTATTTAATATTCTCAGCCATATGCGGGCTTATTTTTTTATTTACAAAAAATCAATCTGAAAATTTCTATTACATCCTTACATTCATGATGGGAGCAAGTACTGGATATTGGGGACTTTTTGTGATGAATACAACAGAACAATTTGGAACCAACCTTCGTTCTACGGCCAGTAGTACTATTCCCAATTTTGTAAGAGCCACAATTATACCTATTTCATTATCTTTCAAATTTTTAAGTGAAGATATTGGGGTCGTTTTGTCCGCTTCTTTGGTGGGAACGTTTTGCTTTTTTATTGCTTTTGTTGGTAATATAATGATTAATGACGGATTTAATCGAAATTTAGATTATCAGCAATAAATGAGGTTTCTTATATTATAATTAATTTTAATCGTACTTTATCTAATCAAATACTGCATCGTATTTGAATTTCGTTGCGAGATGAAAATGGATTGGTTTTGAGTCAATTTTTTGATAATGTCCTCATTGAAATGACGAATAGAAAGTAGTTTTAGATTTTTTTCAATAGTAATATCGAATGTATCGCCTAACGCAGAAATAATTAATTCATTTTTTCCAATTTTTTCATCAGTACACACAATGAATTCAATAGCCGTGTTTTGCATTAGATTTATTCGTAGGCTATATTTGCCAAAGGTTTCTATAATTTTTCCTAAATTGGTTTCATTCAAAAAAGAAAAATCTTTTACTGAAAATGTATATAAAACTTGATTTTCTTTCAATACTATTACTGGATTATATCTATCTATCTCAAAATTACCTATTTGAGTTCCTTTTGTCTCTTTATCTATAAAAGAACGAACATTCAATATACAATTAGCATTTTGAATAGGTTTAATTGTTTTTGGATGTATGATTTGTGCGCCATAAAAAGTCATTTCAATTGCTTCTTTGTAAGATAATTTATCAATCATTGTAGCCTCTGGAAATAACTTTGGATCGGCAGTATATACTCCTTTTACATCTTTCCAAATAGTTAATTCATCAGCTTTGAGGGCATAAGCTAAAATAGCTGCAGTATAGTCAGATCCCTCTCTACCAAGAGTAGTATAAAGCATTTCTAAATTTGAGCCAATAAATCCTTGGGTAACTAATATTTGAGAAGATGTATTGCTTAAAACGCCATTGACAGCTACTAAAGTCTCATCCCAAAGAATATTGGCATCGGTATAGTTATCGTCTGTTTTAATTAAATTTCGGGCATTGATATAGGTCGTGTCCAATGCTGCATATGCAATTGTAGCATTTAATAATAAGCTAGAGAGGATTTCTCCTTGGCTCACAATTTGGTCATAAATAAAATTATAATTGCGTGATTCATTCTTATCTATAAAATCATACGTTCGTTGCAATACATTTTCAAATTCTTTAAATAATGCAGTCTCTTCTTTTCCATCGAAAAGTTCTATTGCTAAATTTTTATGAGTATGAATTAATTCGAACATCAATCGTTTTGCCTCAATAGTATCTATTGTAATATGCTTGACAATAGTTTCTAGAAAATTTGTTGTTTTACCTATAGCAGAAACTACTACAAAAATTCTATCAACTTTTGAGAATTCATCGATAATCTTTACAACATTTTTGATATTTGAGGCATCTTTTATAGATGCCCCCCCAAATTTGAAAATTTTCATTTATAAAAAGTTATTATCTTTCTAGATCTTTTATTTCTAATTTAGCCAAAGGTTTTTCATGAAACTGTTTCATTTTTGTACGCATTTGAAGAATATCCAATGCTTGATAAATAGCATGTGTCATTGATTGTGCATCGGCCTCTCCTTTTTCTACGATATCCAATGCTACACCATGATCAGGTGATGTCCTAACTAAACTCAAGTTTGCAGTAAAATTTACACCTTCCATACCCGCTATGTATTTAAAAGGAATCAATCCTTGATCATGGTACATTGCTAGTACTCCATCAAAATGCTGAAATTTACCACTTGCAAAAAAGCCATCTGCTGGAAATGGGCCTTGAACAATAATTTTTTGGTCCTCCGCTTTTTTAAGTGCAGGAATTATGATTTCTTGTTCTTCTGTACCTATTTTTCCTCCTTCACCAGAGTGTGGATTGAGCGCTAAAACAGCTATTTTAGGTCTTTGAGCACCAAAGTCAATGCTTAAAGTGTCATGTAAGGTTTTTATTTTTTGTAGTAAAACGCCTGTATTTAATTTACCACTTACTTCTTTCAACGCTAAATGATGCGATGCTAATGCTACGCGAAGATAGTCACTGGTCATAATCATCATGGGGTCTTTTTCATTCAATTTTTGAGCAATGAATTCTGTATGACCTGTAAATGGAGGATTGGTTTTTATAAATTCTTTATTTACAGGACCTGTAACAAGCGCATCTATTTTGCCTGCTTGGAAATATTGTATTGCTTCATTGAGAAATCGAATACTCATTGATCCTGAAAAATCTGAAGAAATTCCCATATTTACGATCAAAGGTTTATCAGAACATTCTACAAGGTTTGCCATTTTTGAATGAAACTTTTCATCTTTTGCCAATACATGAAAAGGCGTTTTAATAGTAGGAAATTGTTTTTTATAAAATTGCAATACACTTTCACTACCAAAAATTACAACCTGGCATTTGTTGAAGATTCGTTCATTTGACAATGCTTTTAAGATTATCTCAGGTCCAATACCATTGATATCGCCCAATGTAATTCCTATAACAGGTTTTTTCTTTTCTTCCACGACTATTTTACTTTTGATTTAAAGAAATTATATAATAAACGAACGCCAAATCCTGTTCCTCCTTTTGGAATATATGAAGTTTTAGCGCCTAAAAAAGAAGGTCCGGCTATATCTATATGAATCCAAGGATATGATACAAAATTTTCTAAGAATTTCCCTGCGGTAATACAACCTCCTTCAGGACCTCCAATGTTTTTCAAATCCGCAATTTCAGACTTTACTTTTTCGCCATACTCATCCCAAAAAGGCATTTCGG
>Ga0078894_10000607_pt1 | contig 25275 bp, 17 predicted proteins | sample LauGreSu1BDMLBSD_2_FD_67506 | JGI IMG/M metagenome (GOLD analysis project Ga0078894, IMG submission 67506) | Freshwater lake microbial communities from Lake Michigan, USA - Su13.BD.MLB.SD (version 4) (version 4) | ecosystem: Environmental > Aquatic > Freshwater > Lake | place: Lake Michigan... | reverse complement strand
AATGGGAAAGACTTGAACTGCGTTCCGCAACACTTGGCACGATGCAATCGCTTCGTATGGTTAAAATTGAACACCATGAACCGCTCTGGTTTAAATTGCGCCTGTTAGATTCATGTTTTCAAAACATAAGTACACCGTGTATACTAAAAAGCAATTGGCTAAACACACGCATAGAAAATCAATTTCCACTTACTGCTTTGTTGCAATGGAACCGTTTAACCGATGATACATTAAGCACGGTAAAATCCATATTATTTAGATTAAATCCCAATTCTCAAATTTGGGATACGCTTAGATTTGAAACCACACAACAGGCTTTAGATAATCCCGATTCGTTAAGCACTATTACGGGTGAAATTTCCTATCGGGTATTAAGTACTATTGAAAATCTTAACTCAAGCACCGCTGTGTTTTCTAACCGCTCTTACATTCAGCCTGAAAGTTATTTTTTTATTCCTAACGCGTTTAATCCAAACGGCTTTAATCGTATTTGGCGACCCGTTCCATATTTTATACCCCTTAACCAATACCAGGTTCAGGTGTTTGACCGCTCTGGCATAGTAATATTTGAAACCAAAAACCTGAATGAAGGCTGGGATGGCGGCAATTGGGCATCTGGACAATATACCTACAGGATTACTTTTAAAAATGCAAAAAATAAAGCATTTACACACTTTGGAACATTAACTTTACTGCGTTGAAAGCTTTCGTTGCAATTATTTTTTTATGTATTAGCAGGTATACTGCTCAAAACCACAGAGTATTGCTAATTTTAGACGCCAGCCGAAGTATGGCACAAAGCTATAATGGTGAAGTTAAATTTTCAATTGCGCAAAAATTATGCTATCGACTTTTAGACTCATTAGAAAAAAATTCAAAAATTGAACTGGGTTTGCGTGTATACGGGGCAGCATATGCCTATCCACCCGGTAAATGTACAGACAGTAAATTAGTTATTCCTTTTAAATCTCATAATGCAAAAGCCATACGAACTTACATTTCAACCATTCGTCCAAAAGGAATTACCCCCATTGCATATAGTTTACAACAGGCCATACAAGATTTTCCAAAAGGTTTAGCACAAAATCACATTCTTATTATAACTGATGGCATTGAAGAATGTTCAGGAAACATGTGTGCCAGTGCCGAACAATTACATGCCCGTCAAATTGCATTTAAACCCTGTATTATTGGCATTGGGCTAACGGTAACACAACAAAACCTGTTTAATTGTGTGGGTTCTTATTTTGATATCAAAAGTCCGCAAACGTTTACGTCTGTGTTAAATATAATTGCCTCAAATTCTGAAAAACCCGGCACCTATCAAATCAATTTATTAAATAGTAAAGGTCAACCGCTTGAAGAGCGTGTAGCCTTTAGTATTGCCGATACAGCTTTGCGTATTGCACACGCGCAGTGGGTACACAGCCTAAATGCCATTGAAGTTCCGGATACCATTTACACCCAAGCTCCCCCATTTTTTAAAATAAAATTACATACGATACCCGAACAAGTTTCAACAACACAGCGTCTAAAATTTGGATTACACAGTATTATTCCAATACCTGCACAACAAGGCAGTATTGAAATTCGGCAGACTGAGCGTTACGGCAATGATCCTCAATTTGTATATACCCTTATACGATCGGAAAATGCAGATAGTATTTTTCATTGCCATCCATTAAATACTAACGTAAAATATATTGCCGGCACCTATGCTATTGATATTTTAACCTTACCAACTATGCATTATAAAAATTATGCTGTTAAACCGGATAGTTTAAAAATTTTAAATATTGCCAAGCCCGGCACTGTAGAAATTAAAAGTTTACGTGCCGGTGATGGTTGTATACAAGTGTGGAACTCTGAACATCAGCAATGGATAAGCATTGTACCATTTCATGCAAAAAACCAATTACGTTTCACATTACAACCCGGAACTTACCGCATATTTTGGCGAAATCGCATTCAAGCTAGTAGTATTAATACCATTGAACGAACCTTTTCGATGCAGTCCGATCAACATCTAATATTTAATTTTCCGTACTGATGCCGGCCTCATTAGAACAAGTAAATGCAAGCGTTAAAACAAATTCCGCCAAAGGTTGGCGTGCTGCTTTAGCATTTATCGGTCCGGCCTATATGATTTCGGTGGGATATATGGATCCCGGCAATTGGGCTACAGATATTGCGGGAGGCAGTGCGCTGGGCTATGAATTGCTTTGGGTCTTATTGATGAGTAATCTGATGGCATTGTTAATGCAAAGCCATTGCATTCGATTGGGAATTGTTTGCAGAAAAGATTTGGCTCAGGCATCAAAGGCGTATTATCCTAAAATTATAAATGTTGCATTATACATATTAGCCGAATTGGCTATTGCCGCCTGTGATATGGCCGAGGTAATTGGCATGGCAATAGGTCTTCACCTGTTATTTCCATCTGTAAGTCTGTTAACAGGTGTATTAATTACAGTGCTTGACAGTTTTATTTTATTATTGCTCATTCGTAAAGGAATTCGCAAACTTGAAGCCTTTATAATAAGTTTAGTAGCGCTTATTGGCATTTCCTTTTTTATTCAATTATTCTTGGCTAAACCTGCTCTTTCTGAAATTGCCCAAGGTTTTATTCCCGGTTTAAGCTCAACAGAGGCCTTGTATTTAGCCATTGGAATAATCGGCGCTACAGTAATGCCACATAATTTATACTTGCACTCCTCGCTTGTACAAACACGTTCTATTCCCCGCAATCGATTGGAAATAAAACGGGCCCTTCGTTTTAATTTGATTGACAGTACGATTGCACTTAACCTTGCATTTTTTGTAAATGCTGCAATATTGATAGTTTCAGCCAGTGCCTTTTTTAAAAACGGCTTTTTTGAAATAACTCAAATAGAAGATGCGCACCGCCTGCTGGCGCCCCTTTTAGGAAGCACCCTTGCGCCAATTTTATTTGCCTTATCATTAATTGCTGCTGGACAGAGTTCTACCATAACAGGTACATTAGCCGGACAAGTTGTTATGGAAGGATATTTAAATTTACGTTTAAGCCCATGGGCACGACGCCTTATTACACGATTAATTGCTATAGTTCCTGCTACGCTTGTTATACTTTTAATGGGCGAAGCGGCTTTGGGAAAACTTTTAGTTTTTAGTCAAGTGATTCTGAGTTTGCAATTAGGCTTTGCCATTATACCCCTCATCTATATTGTAAGTGACCGAAATACCATGGGAGAATTTGCAATTCCCCTATGGCAAAAAATACTATCCTGGTGTGGGGCAATTATAATAATTGGATTAAACTTAAAATTGGTTTTTTCAGAAATTCAACAACTAATTTATAAAAATAATCAAGGTATGTGGTGGGGTTTAACCCTGATTCCCATTCTATTAATATGCCTGCTATTACTTGCATTTATAGTGGTTTTACCGCTACTTAAATCACGTAAAAATATAAGCCACAATAGTATTCACAACCCTGGTAAACTAATTTTACAATCGTCACAAAAACCACAACGCATTGGTATTTGTTTAGATTTTAGCAGTGCAGATTCTAATGCCCTTAAGCAAGCTACGGCATTGGTTGATGCACAGGGTACCTTAATTTTATTTCACGTACTTGAAAGTGCCGGTGCACTGATTTATGGCGAGGATACGTTTGATGCAGAACGTGAAAACGATTATGCAGTATTACAATCATACCAAGATCAACTTTGTAATGCCGGCTATACAGTAATGATTGAATTAGGTTTTGGTAGCCCGGCACAAGTTATACCCAAATTATGCAGTAATAATAAATGCGATTTGCTCATTATGGGAACACACGGACACCGAACCTTTAAAGACTGGATGTTTGGCACAACGGTAGAAAAAGTTAGGCATGACATTAACATACCTTTATTACTCGTTTAACAAAAAATACGATGTTATTTTTTTATTTTTTTAAAAAGGAATTTAAGCAAATTACATGAAAACATTTTTATATACTTTATTAGTATGGTGTTCACTTGTAACATCAGCTCAAACAGCAACGTTTAAAGGCGCATGGTTTCAAATTCAATACCCTTCAAATTTTATAGCTACAGGATCTATGAAGTCTTTAACCGCTGATGGTTTTGATAGTGCTGTTTTTACATCCCCCAATAAACAAGTTGAATTTTATGTATTTTCACCTCAATGGGAAGGTGAAGCAAATGATATTAAACTTCAAGGGCAGGAAAAACTAAGTAATACTAAAACTCAAATTTCTGGCGATACAGAAATTACTTGGTGGACTATAACATCACCAAATGGAACTTATCAGAGAAGCTACGTACAAAAGACACATAAAATATTTCACACAACCTGTATTTTTGGAATTATGTATAAAAACGCTAAAGCGTTGGATTTATATAAAAAAGAATATGCAAATTTTAAAAACAGCTTGCAGCCATTTGCAGATTAAAAAATATAATTTACCAGGTGAACAGTTTTAAAAAACCAAAATTAATACTTCAAAAATCACAAATAGATACTGTTTTGGATTGGCTTGGATTAGGCGCTGTTATTTCCGTTTGGATTATTACGGTGTGCATCTATACGGACTTGCCTCAAATACTGCCTATACATTATAATATTTTAGGAAAACCTGATGGTTACGGAAATAAAATGCACGTATTAGCCTTACCCATTGTTTCAACGTTTTTATATGTGGGCATATGTATTTTAAATCGCTTTCCACATGTTTTTAATTATCCCGTAGATATTACAGAAAAAAATGCAAACTATCAGTATGCCTTAGCTACACGATTTTTACGCTATTTAAAATTTATATTGGTAATACTATTTGAATTTATCATTTACAATATTGCATCACAAACTAATTTAAGAATTTGGTTTTTACCATGTATTTTAGGACTTGTTTTTATTCCCCTTCTGTATTACGTCTATAAAGCCAAATATTCTAATCCCGTTTAAATTGAGACCATATTTTAATTTGATAAAAACGTAGCTCCTGCAACATGAATGGTCAATACAGCCTTTAAATATAAAATTCCCGAGCTGCTGTTATATAGCAGATTAAGTATTGTATTTGTTATAATCGTTTTGACGTTTTTTCCAATTAAAAATACCGATGCGCTGATTTTAGGTTTAATTTATTTTGGTGTTATTTCTGACATCTTTGATGGTATAATTGCCCGAAAACTCAATGTGTCAAATGAAAAGTTAAGAGTTTTAGATACCCTTTTTGATTTAATTTTTTATGCTTCAATTATAAGTTACATCTTCAAAAATAAACCCCATTTACTTTTCAATAATCAATTTTTAATCTTTACAATAATTGGTATTGAATGCATGATGTACGCAGTGAGTCTTTTACGTTTTAAAAAGTTCCCCTCACCGCATGCGTTTTTGTCAAAATTTTGGGGCTTGTATTTAATTTTTGAATTTACACTTATACTACTGGAAATACAGGGTATTCATTTTAAAGTGGCATTATTTGCAGGTATTTTTGTACATACCGATCGGCTTTTGATTTACATGATTATTAAATCGTGGCACCACGATGTTCCATCGAGTTTTCATGCTTATAAATTAAGAAAGGGCCAACCCATTAAGCGCTTTAAACTGTTTAACGGATAGTGGCATCTAACCGAAATAATATTATAATTCATATTGCGCAGCCCAATCCTGAAATTGCTTTAAAGTAAATGTATTATTATATACATAAACCAAGCCAAAATCATCTAACGCTTTTAATTTAAATTGCACCGGTGTTTTAAGATTTTTAAAACTAAAATTAGACGACTGGTACAAAAACTGTTTTGGCCTGTAGTATTGTGATTGTTGCCGAATCCAATAACGTTTTTCGGTAGCACCATCGGTAGTATACCAATTTGGCATATTGCAATACGCGCGTAATCCATAACTTATAGGATTTTTAAGCCAATGTGTAGACGCTACACAAAGTGTTTTACAATGATTAGATTTTAAAGCCCTTGCATAAAAATTAAAAGTTGATTTAAGTTGGGTATTTGAAAATACACGTACTCCTACCCACGTTTGTGGATTGAGTGCTTTTTGAATGGCTTGGTGGTAAGCATAGGTAATTTTATACCAATTGTTGCTTAATGCAACTACAAAAAATAGTAACACTACAATCACTTTAGGTTTAGTAATCAAAATTAATCCCAAGGCAGTAAAAACAGGTAGGTAAATGTACAAGCGGCTAAATGGCATAAACAACCAATTTGATCCCTCCAAAGATTTTTCTGAACATAAGGAAAATAATAGTATTCCCATTACACTGGCCAGTGCATAAAAGCGGGCATGTGTTTTTGAAAAAAGCCAAATTGTAAAAATGGTAAGCAACAGCCAGAGTGCCTGAGAAGTAAATATGGGACTCACATAAGACCAAAGCACATCTAATCGCTGAATGTTTATTAAAAAATTAAATAATAAAAAATTAGATTTTAAATCGTTTTGAATATAGTTAGGATGGAGAAAGTAAAACGCATCCAACACAAGTATTCCAATAAACAAAAATGCTATAAAAAATAATAAATCTATTTTTAAAATTTTTAATAAAATGTTGTGTTTTACATACACAAAAACCATTAGAGGTAATACAACAATTATAATACCGGGATGCACACATAATCCAAACGTAAAAATTAAAATTGCTATGCGTCGTCGCCAATCATTTGGTGACTTTATAAGTAGTGGCAGGGCCGGAAATAAAAACGGAAAACCGCTTACAAAACCACGCGGCAAGGCACAAAGCAAATCATACTCTGCCGGCATACACACCCAAAATCCCAACCACATTATAGTTTGTAATTTAAAATCGTTGTACCATAAGATACATGCAGAAATTACAGTAAAAGACCATGAAATAAAATGTGTTGCAAGCGCTAAAGCTTGAATGGGATTTTTGGTGAACGGACGAACTAATTGTGCCACTAATGCTTCAAAATGTGTATTATAGTTTTGGCCGTAAAAACGTGGTTCATAAAATTTAAAACCCGAATAATCTAACCATGCCGCCCACATATAAGGCTGATCCGAATCGGAGTAAATAAAGTTAAAATGATTTAATACCCAGAAATGCGTTAGTGTGTATACACTTAATAATATAATGCCGATGCCTAAAAGATACCGGCGTGGCAAATCATAGCTTGATGTGCGATTCCACACATTGTAAAATTTCAGTTTCAATATCTTGAGATTTTTGTTCTATTGTGGCTGCGGCTACTAACATCTGCATAACCTCCGGATGCTGCGCATAACCTTGCGCATTTATTTTTACATTAAGCCACGCACCTCGAATTGCCGCCCGTGCAGCAAGTGCGGCAACGCCAGCATCACTGGCTGAGTTGGGATTTCCTTCGCGTGCCATAGCAGCGATAGATTCAAAGGCTGCAAACGACAATTGCATTACTTGATATGGTACGCGGATAGCCTCAAGGGTAGCTTGCTCAATGGCTGCTTTTCGCAGCTGTTGTTCTTCACTGGATGCTTTAGGCAATTGCATTGCTGTTATAATACTATTAAAGGCTTGTGTATCGGCATCCACGAGTGTGCATAATTGTTGTTGCAGGGAGTGTGCTTGTACTGCCCAATCTGAAAAAAATTCCCAACGTGCATCCCATCCTTTTTTATGTGCACTTAAATTAGCAACCATTGCTGCCAGAGATGCTCCCAAGGCTCCTATGTAGGCTGCAACTGAACCGCCTCCGGGTGCTGGCGACTCGCTTGCTGTTAACTCTGAAAATGCATTTAATGACAGTGCTGTAAGCCGCGGCACAGATTTTTTTGCAATGTTATATTCAATGATACGCTCAGAAGGATTAAATGGTGCTAATTCATCTAAGCCTAATGTTTTAACTGCAATTTTTATTAATTCAGCTTCTGAAACTCCTATTGAGCGTTGTTGTTTTTTTAAAAAATAGCGTCCGGCCTCTAACATGGTTTGTAGGGGTACCAATCCTACAAGCTCTGAACCGGTAACCCGTAATCCACGAATACGTGCCTTTTCACATACCTCATCAAATACAACATGAAGGGGTGTTTCTAGTATGTTTGTCAAATTCATGGAGATTTGAGCAATTTGATATTCGTCAATAAACCAACCTATAGCTTTTACATGTTTTAGTGAACCGGGCAATACTTGGGGTGTTCCATCTGCATTTAAAAGCACTTTACCGTTTGGACGATTGCCCTCTCTTAAAACACGACCGGCCTCTCGAACATCAAATGCAACGGCATTGGCACGGCGTGTTGACGTAGTATTTAAATTAACATTGTACGCAATTAAAAAATTACGAGCCCCAATAACTGTAGCGCCACGTGTTAAATCCATTTCGGTTGGACCAAAATCAGGTTTCCAAGCCGGATCTTTAATTTTTTTGAAAAAACCCTCATATTCGCCAGAACGTATATGTGCAAGGTTTTTACGAAGGGGATTAGCCTGAGCTTCTTCGTATAAATATACAGGTATATTAAGTTCTTCGCCTACGCGTTGAGCCAAGCGATTAGCATATTGCACAGTTTCGAGCATGGAGATACCCGAAATGGGAATTAACGGACAAACATCGGTTGCCCCCATACGCGGATGCTCCCCCTTATGCTGCTGCATGTCAATTAACTGTCCGGCTGTTTTAATAGCTCTGAAAGCCGCTTCAATTACCTTTTCCGGATGCCCAACAAACGTAACCACGGTGCGGTTTGTAGCTTTACCCGGATCAACATTTAAAAGCTGTATACCCGAAACCGATTCAATGGCATCGGTAATACGTTTAATTATTTCTGGATTTTGACCTTCACTAAAATTTGGTACGCATTCAATGCATGGTTGTGTATTCATGATTTAATTGGATATTGGAAAACGCGGTTTAGCTGTAAAATGAAAATTAAAATTGTGTTTATAGGGGGCTTGAAGATACGCAGCAAGTCCAATCATGGCTGCATTATCGGTACAGTAGGCGGGTTTTGGTATTATTACTGGTATTGAAAAACGTTGCGTAATGGCTTGTACTGCATTTCGAAATCCACTATTTGCAGAAACGCCGCCAGCAATAACACATGCCTTAACCTTATGCTTATGCAAGGCTTCATATACCGGAGCTAAGGTTATATCAATTAAATGGTTTTGATAGGATGCGCAAATATCCTGCAAATGCTTTAAAATAAAATCAGAATCTTGTTTAATGGACTCACTGATAAATCTTAAAAAATCACTTTTAACACCACTGTAACTGTAATGAAAGGGTTTTATTTTAGGCTTAGCAAAACTGAATGCATGCGGATTTCCAGATTGTGCCAAACGATCAATTTCAGGACCTCCCGGGTATGGCAAACCTAATATTTTTGCAGCTTTATCAAAGGTTTCTCCTAATGCATCATCCAGAGTTTTACCTAATACCTCAAATTCTACTGGTGAATTTACCAATAGCAATTGTGTATTACCACCACTAATTAACAAACACACATAGGGAAACACAGGACTTTTAGCCTGTTCCATATCTTGAATCCATGGACTTAAAACATGGGCTTGTAAATGATTAACTTCTATAATAGGTTTTTGTAATGACATGGCTAATGATTTAGCAAAAGATACTCCCACTAATAAACTACCTAAAAGTCCGGGACCTGAAGCAACAGAACAATATTGTATGTCACTTAAGTTTACGTGCGCCGCTTTAAAAACCGATTCAATAACCGGAATCAAATTGCGCTGATGATCACGGCTGGCCATTTCAGGAACCACGCCTCCATGCGTGGCATGAATTACTTGATGATGCGTTTTTAAAGCGATTACTTTTGGGCCTTGTAAAATAGCCGCAGAAGTATCATCACACGTGCTTTCAATGGCCAGATGATAGCTTGTTAATGTATTCAAAACCTGAGCATTACAAGTGTAAAAGTAGTAACTTTATGCAACTTGAATACGTCTCAGTTAAAAAAATCAAAGAGTTGGCTTAAACCTTTGCTTCGGGTTGTATTGGGTATTTTTATTTTTGTAATTACAGCGGCCATAACACTTTTGTTTAACAGTACATTTCAAACTTATGTTTTAAGACGCATAACCGTAGTTGCAAATGCAAATTATGGTTATAAAATAAGTTTTGATAAGGTACATGTTACACTTAATAAATCCATTTATATTAAAAATCTTGTGCTCTGCGGTAAAAATAATGATACTATTATTCAAGCCGATATAACGTGTCAAATTCAAAACTGGAATGTTAAAGCTAAAACCCTGAAACTGCGCACATTTAATTGTAAAGCAAAGCAATTACACGCCCTTGCCTATGCAGACGGTAGCTATAATTTCGACCTTTATCTAAATTCATCTAAAAACCAATCTACCCCCTGGTTAATAGATTGTAAGGCGTTTAATTTAAATATGCAAAATATTGATGTTATTAAGCAATTACATCCAAACCTGCATACCACAAAACTTATTTATAAAACAAAGCAACTTAATTGTGAAGGCCATTTTGAGTACAAAAACAATGTTCGGTTACAACTCTATAAACTCGCTCTAAACGGCAGCAATTTCATAGATATTCATAATGTAAACGGTGCATTTACATTTTATTCAAAAGGGTTATTTTGTAAACATGCAAATATAAAAACAGCCTATTCTGAAATACAAACAGATACAGCACATATAACATTCGATAATCTTTTAAACGCGTCGTTTGTGGCATTAAAATCGGGCTCATACATTGATTTATTTGAATTAGACAGCGTACTAAATACAAGAAAAAAACCCAAACATACCCGCGTACAAATAGAAGGTAATATAAAGTGTAATGCATCTAAAATTATAAGCACGAACTTACAGGCCATCATTAATCCCTCAAATTTTATAAAAGGAGGTTTTGAAATTTTACTTGACTCTGCCTATGCAGTTAAAAAAGCAGAATTAAATTCAATGAAGGCAAAAGCCGAGCTGAATCTTATTAAAAATTACATTTCAGATTCACTATACACCGTTTTGGATGAATGGATAGGTAATCTATATCAATTTACGGGAGATGTAAGTTATAATCGCTCTCAACTCAAATGGGACGGCATACTAAAAACAAATTACGTAGAACTTAAGAGCAAACAAAATATACACATTGATGCCTCACAACAATTTCAGTTTCAAAAAGGAACACTTGATATTACAAATTATGATAATGCAAAAAAAAGCATTCACCTAAGTCCGTCGCATGTTGATATATTAAATTTAAAAGGGGATAGTAAAAATTTTATTTTAGATTTAAATGGCACCCTAAATGCATTGAAAATACAAACATTACAAGTGCAATCCTTACAACTTAATGCCTTAAGTATACATTCAAATTCCATACAAGTAGAGGGCGCTGTGGTAGACTCCCATGTAAATTCTGAATTTTCTTTAAACTATAATACGAAAAGCTCTAAGCTAAATGCTAAACTCGATTTTAACTCTTTAAACCTGCATGCCTATTTACCGTATATAAATAATTCGGATGTTGCGGGACATGTAATGATTGATGGAACTTATAAAAACGTCCATGGTTTTGAGTTGCAAATTGAAATGAATGGACTCCATGTTCTACCTTCAAAATCAACTAAGCGCTTTGAACAATTTTTAGACATAAAATCCAACGCAAATTTTATGCAAGTAGATTTAAAGACGGGTATGTTACATGGGGATATAACATGGAAAGGAAATAACATTTCTGAATTTTGTACAAGGTTTTTACAATCCGTTTATATTCCCGATACAACAGTCTTTAAAAAATTAAATTCGCGATTTTTTAATTGTGGCATAACATTTCATTCTATAGATTTTTTAACTCAAATTATTGAGCCCCTTAATCCATTGGTTTTAAGTGCCGGCTCAAAACTTAAAATTAAAATCGAAGAAGGAAAACAGGATAATTATATACAATTTAAAGCATCCAACATTGAATATAATACACTGGCGTGCAGTGCATTAAACCTTCAATTAATGTCGAATTTTAATGCGCGCATTTCAGCTGAAGCCTTAAAGCTACCTTTTAATCAAACCTTAACGGAATTAAATATTGAATCGCAAAAACATGCAGATAAGGGCTCTATTAAAACGCGTTTTAATCAGGAATATGCTGATTCCATATGCGCTGGCGTAATAGAAAGTTTAGTGTATTTTCATGATGATCAGGTTAATTTTAATATTGAAGCTTTAAAATTTGTAGCATTTAATCAAATTTGGAATTTAAAACAATCAAGTAATGGGTGGTACAACCAGTTTACATTTGGACTTAATAATTTTAATTTAGAACATAATAATCAAATTTTATCGGCTAACGGCATATATGGTAACCTGCCCGGTGATTCGCTATTGGTGAGTTTAAATAATTTTCAATTACAAAATTTAAACCCCTATTTAAAACCATACTACCTTCAATTTTCAGGTGTATTAAACAGCCGTTTTAATATTTATAAACGCTACAATACACCACAATTCGATGCAAGTATAATATGTAAAGAATTACAACTAAATGCTACTTCATTTGGTGATTTAAAATGCCACTTCGGATATAATGATCAATTGGATGCTTTTCAAGGTCAGGGATGGTGTTTTAAAAATAACAATCCATCGTTGCTACAATTTAATGCCATTTACAAGCCCACGTCCCAAACATTACCTATATCGTTAACCTACTCTGTAAATGATCTTCCTACCACTTGGCTTAACCCGTACTTTACTGAAATTTTACGTATTTATCATACCGATATAAATGGTATAGGCGGTATACAAGGCCCGTGGAACAAGCTTGAAACGTGGGGGGCATTTGATATTTCAGCGTCTAAAAAAAACCGGATTTCAATAGATTTTACTAATGTAATGTATGTTCCCATCAGCGGTAAAATTATTCTAAGTTCCAATGCCATAAAACTGGAAAACCTAATGTTTAGTGATACAGTTACAACTACTAAACCCTGTGGTGCATTACATGCAATAACCACCCACTCGGATTTTACATTTGATAAAATTAATTTAAACGCCGACTTTAAAAACGCAATGGTATTAAACACAAGTAGAATACAAAATGAATTATACTACGGTACGGTTTTTGGAACGGGTAATTTTAAAATAGCGGGCAGCTTAAATCGAATGGATCTTATGGCCAGTATCGAAAACGATCCCTTATCACAATTTGTATTTAACAGCGATGCCTACACTTCGGGTTCGGATTTAAGTTTTGTAACGTTTAAAAGCAATACCCTCGCTTTACCAAAATTTAAACCAAGTGAAACGTTTTCATTTTTGATGAATTTTAAAGTCAATAAAGAACTTGCCAACCGGTTTTACATTGATCAATCAAAAAGAGATTTTATAAAATTTAATGGACATGGTGACTTAAAGCTAAACTATTCACATGAAGGTGAGTTTACAATGAATGGCGAATATACTATTGATGATGGAGGCTATAACTACAAAATTGAAGAGGTTATTGATAAACCGTTTCAGCTTGTACGCGGTAGTAAAATGACATGGAACGGCGATCCCATGAATGGTATAATCACAGCTACAGCTACCAATGCCGATTACTGTTCTATTGCCCCATTAATTAATGATTCAACTATTACCAGCCGCGTACCCACCGAATGTCAAATTGTACTTAACGGCACCATGATGAAGCCCGATATTCGGTTTAAACTGGAATTTAAAAACCTAAACAGTAATATTAAATCTATGGTGGATAACATTATGTCGGATGAAACAGAACTTAACCGACAAGTGTTTTCTTATTTAATGTTTAAAAGTTTTGTTAAACCTCAATTATTTACAAACAGCGGTGGAGGAATCACTGCTCAAAATGCAGCAGCAACATCGGGCAGTGAACTTTTAAGTCAACGCTTAAATAACATGTTAAATAAATCATTTGGTAATATTTTAAAAGACTTAAAACTTGGGGTAAATTATCGGCCAATCAATCAAAACGGCAGTAAAGATGCATTTGATTTTTCTATCAATAAAAATTTCTTTAACAACCGTTTGAATATAGATGGTGAATTTGGCTATAATCGAACCGATTCCAGATTATCAAATTCATTGATTGGCGATGTTAATATTGAATATCGACTACATCCCGAAGGAAATTTAAAATTAAAAGGATTTAACCGAACTAATGATATTACTCAAATTACAACAACTGGTGGTCCGTATACACAGGGCATTGGTTTATTTTATTTAAAAGAAATAGAAACGCGACGCAAATCAAAGGCTACAAAAAAATAATTTATTTTACATCATCGGTTTTAAAAATTTCTGTAATCCGGTCGGGAATATTAAGAATTCTTTGATAATTAGGATTGGCAATTTCTGAAACGCCAAGATCGTCCAATTGCCCATGATCAATATATATTTCAGGATACAATGTAATAAAACTTCTAACATCCGATTGTTTTACAAAACCCTGTACCATCGTATCAAATGTATAATTATAGCTTACGGTACGTTCTCGGGCATTCCAAAATAAAAACAAGGTGTCTTGAAGTATCTCAAATTCAGAAAATGCATCTGGTAATGGGCCTGTTGTTAGGCTTGCCGCTGAAAACCGCTGAAACCACTGTTGTAAACCCAACAAAGTTTCACTATCTGCAAACACCGAAACAGGTCCTTTAAATTGTAAAAGTAAACGCCAAAGTGATTTTGAAATATATCCCGAAGAGGGTTCTGCCAACGCTCGGGGTGTAATACATAAATAAATGGCTTTATAACTTGTAAACGGCTGTAATAAGCGGTTAAGCCAAACTGTTTGTACAGACTTTTGTATAACACCATCGTGTACATTTCCAAATATAAATTTGGTAGTTGACTGCATATTTTTATACGTTATAAAAATATCCGATATGTCATATGATTTTGCGGCACCAATAATACCCTCAATCACATTTACATCTATACGTTTAATGGGTTCAATACTATAACCGCTATTAATTAAAGGCTCCGAATAGTAATCAATTGATTTACGCAAAGTTTGTAAAATCTGATTTGCTTTAGGAGTATCTTCAATAACCGACAAGGGATAAACAGGTTCCTTGGAATCTTTAGACTTTAATATGTGTGCCAGTTCCATCAAGCGCTGAACGTTTTCTGGATTACTTATAGGTATTAAATACCGCCCGTGATGTTGATCGGGTTTGTCGGTATTTACATTTTGATTTAACGCAATGCTTCGGGCTGCTTTTTCAGTAACAAATGAACTTACCAAACAAGATATTAGAATTAACAAAATAGTTCCGTTAACCACTTGCATATCCAGTAATTTTAAATCATAGCCCACCTTAATGATGGCAAGCGTTGCCGCTGCATGCGAAACACTTAATCCAAAAAGAATACGGCGCTCAAACTTGGTATACTTATAAAACCACGCAGTTAAAGCAGCTGCAATATATTTAGTAAATAACCCCGCTAAACTTAAAATTGCTGCAAACACCAGTGCCGTATAACCATTGATAAATAAAGAAGGATTTATGAGCATACCGGCGCTTATTAAAAAAAACGGTATAAACAGCGTATTGCCCACAAACAATATACGATTCATTAAAAGCCCATTGTGCGGAATTACACGATTTAAGCCCAAACCCGCTAAAAATGCACCAATGATAGGTTCCACGCCAGCTAACTCACTAAAATACCCCGAAATAAAAACAATGGTTAATACATATATATAATGCGATCCGGCATTATTATCGAGTACTTTAAAAAACCAGCGGCTAAAGCGTGGTATTAAAAACGTAACAATAAAAAACAAGGAGCTAATTGAAAATAGTGTTTTAATAAAAAATGAACCGTTTAAATCCCCTTTTACTGCATTTGTAATTATTCCTAATAAAATCAAAACTGCTGAATCGGTAATTATAGTGCCTCCAAAAGCAACCTGCACTGCCCGGTTTTTAGTAACACCCATTTGACTCACTATGGGGTAGCTTATCAGTGTATGCGTGCTGAACATACTGGCTAAAAGTAATGAGGGCCAAAACGCCATATGAAAAAAGTACACACAAAGACCGTATCCAATTAAAATGGGAATACAAAAGGTGAGTATGCCAAAAATCAAGCTTTTATTTTTGTTTTTTGAAAACTCTTGCATATCAATTTCAAGTCCTGCTAAAAACATGATGTACAGCATCCCAGTTTTTGAGAAAAAATCAAAACTACTTGTACTTGAAATAATTTTTAAACCATGTGGCCCAATAATAATCCCAGAAATAATTAATCCTATTACTCCCGGAATTCTAAATTTTCGATATAGTAAAGGCGATAATAAAATTATAAGTAACGTAATAGCCAAAACTAAAACCGGATTATTTAGGGGCATATGCCGATACCAAAAATTCATACCCGTTAAATAAAATACCTTCCTTTAAACCACTGGTGTTTGGTTTTGGGTGACTTCTCCTTATTTGGGGGAGTGCTTTTAATTAGTTTAGGAATGTTATAAAAGGCAAAAATTGAAAACTGAACATCCTGAATGTTAAAATCATTCATGTGTGAGGTTTGCCCCAGGCGCATTTTATATTGCAGGCTTAATTCACATGATCCTATACAATAAGACACGCCAACACCTGTATTAAAGCCCGGCCAATTAGAATTATAGGTTGTAAGCGGCTTGCTGTATTTACGCATTTGTGTGTAATCTTGAATGCCAGTATAAAACGCATTAAAACGATTCCAGCTTAAACCTGCTAAGGGGTAAAATAATACAGACCCCGAGGCTGTTCGTGCCATACACATTAAATTAATTTCTAATGCATGAGCCTTAACCTGTTTCCATGAAGGCAACATATCAAAGGATTTAAATTGCTGAAATAACAATTCACCCCTGAAAATATCTGTAAAAGTATACAACATGGTATAGGCATTGCCGGTAACGGAGTTTTCAATATCAACATTTCGCGACATGTACACCACACCATTTACGCGACCATAGCCCAAAGTAAAGGGCCCATGTAAACTTGATTGAGATTTAGCATGCAATAAAAAAACAAATATTGTTAAAATGAAAAAAAAAGGCTTTAACACTATATAAAATTAAATCAAATTAAACAATAACTCAAATATTTTATGACCTTTGATCATGCGTTTTGCGCTTGCTCTAATTGGATTAATCTGTATTTACTCGGGGTGCCTCAATGCCCAGCTAAAATCGCCTAAACTTATACAGTTTTCGGGCGTTGTAATGGATCGTGACAGCTTACAACCGCTACCATACGTTGCCGTTATGGTTAAAGGCTCACAACGGGGAACCCGAAGTGATTATTATGGTTTTTTTAATCTGGTGGTACAACCTGGAGATCGTATAGAATTTTCTTCATTAACACATAAAACACAAACGTATCAAATACCCGACACCGTTTCACAATTGTATTATTATGCCATACAAGTACTAGAGCAAGACACTGTTAAATTGGATGCAGTAACTGTGTTTCCCTGGCCCAGTAAAGATGATTTTAGGCAGGCCTTTTTAAATCTGGATTTAAACTCAAGTGAGGTGCAATTTGCTTCTCAAAATTTAAGTCGAAAAGAATTAACTTACCGTGAACGGCTTAGCGCCGCGCAGTCTGGTGAAAATTATTTATATCAATTACAAAATCAGTATACCCGTATTTATTCTGCTGGCCAGCAACCCGTAAACAATCTTTTAAATCCTGTAAAATGGGCAGAATTTATTGATTATTGGCGTAAAAAACAGAAATCCTCAAAATAGCATCAATGCAAATGCCGTTTGGCCCTACGCATACGCCGGCGGTCTTTACGTTTCATCTTAGCGTCATTGGCATGATTTGCGTGTTGTAACTGTGCACTGGGTTTTTTTGATGCCTTTTTTTCCAAATAGGGATTATACGCTTCCCTTTTATGTTTAAACACCTTACGCCATAATCGTTTGTGCGCATGTGATTCTTTAAAAAAAGCCTCTTGGGCTTGCAACTTGATATAAATACTTGTAAAAGAAAGTAAAATCAGATATTTGTAAGCCATAGTTCAAATATGCAAATTTTAAAATGAAGCGCTTCATTCTGTTTTATCTACTTTTTATTTCCTTTTGCAATTTTGCACAAAACTCCCATGAGGTTACCATTCGAGTTAATCAGGCGGAACTTTATGGTACACTAATGCGCACAAAACACGCTTCGGGTTTGGTAATAATACATCCCGGCTCAGGTCCTACAGATCGTAATGGAAATCAAGAGGGCATGCAAAGTAATTGCTATTTAAAAATTGCAGAATATTTAAATCAGCTGGGTTATTCAAGTTTACGAATAGACAAACGTGGTGTTGGAAAAAGTGATTTAGGCCTAGAATCTGAAGCGCAATTGCAGTTCAGCCAATATGTTAATGATTTACATGAATGGATTACTTGGGCTAAGGACTCAGCCGGTTTTAAAAATATTATTTTGCTAGGACACAGTGAAGGTGCACTTGTAGCACTTCAATGTATGAATATGCATCCCGAATTAAACTACTTAATAAGTGTCAGCGGAGCTGGACGTCCGGCAGATACCATCCTAAAAGAACAATTAACCATTTTGCCTGAAAAAGTAAAAAAACTGGTTTTTCCTATGATAGATTCGCTTAAAACCGGAAAACGTATTGCCAATGTTCCAATATTATTTTACGCTCTTTTTCGTCCGGATGTACAACCCTATCTTATGTCCTGGTTTGCCATAGATCCGCAACGGGAAGCTCAAAAATGTAAAGCAAAGGTACTTATTATACAAGGTGATTATGATATTCAAATTGGTGTAAATGATGCTGAAAAATTACATGCTGCATTTACAAATGCAGAATTACACTTAGTACATAAAATGAATCATGTTTTAACAAAAAGCAAAACTTTAGATAAAAAAAAACAAATTCTTGAATATAGTAATGTGCAATTAGAATTACATTCTGGTTTTAAAAAAGCTTTACGAAAATTTTTAAAATCTATTTAAACTTAAACAGTAAAACCATTACGTATGTAAAATTTTATTATTCTGTGGGTATAAAATGTATATAAAACCGCTGATTTTAAGTAATAATATTATGGATACACCAATTCCAAATTCATAGCACTAATTGTATTTTTCAGGTTATTTTTTTGCCCTTCTAGCTTTGCGGTCGCCGTCTTACGGGCTTCACCAGCCGGCTATGGCTTTTTAATAATACTGCTAAAAATATTTTTTTCATTTTATATTAGCGAGCCCGATTAGCCCGGGCGCCCAAATTATATTATTAATGTTATTTTTATTTGGGCCTTCCCGCTTTGCGGTCGCCGTCTTTCGGGCTTCACAGGTTCGGTTTTTTAACCTGCGGTTAAAAGAACGCTACGCCCCTTCAGCCGGCTAAGGCTTTTAATTTAATGAAAAATTAAAACCATCGATGCCAATTTCTAAACGCAACAATTTTGTATAACCCGCGATAGGGATACGTAGGGCTTGGTTCTTTGCGTAGCAAAAACCGAATATAATGAGCCCGGAGTAGCCCGGGCCGAAGGCATCGCCCATAAAATAATTCCACCAAAAAATAGCTCAATTAAAAAAAATAATCCCACAAAAAAATATCACACAATAAAAAAACAAATCACCAAAAAACTAAACTATCACCCAAAACAAAAAAATTGCGATAGGGATGCGCAGGGCTTGGTTCGCCAAAGGCAACCGAGCGTAAGCGAGCCCGAAGCAGCCTGGGCCGAAGGTACCGCCCAAATAATTTTAATAATAAAGAAATCGTCTAAAATCCAATCAGAATCTAGCCCGAAGCAGCCCGGGCCGAAGGCATCGCCCTAAAAAAAAATCAAAGACATATACCTAACTCGAAGGGACGCGCCCTAATACTTCAAACAAAAAAACTCGGAACGAAGGTATCGTCCAAAGTATTCATGCAAAAAAAATCTGGAAAGACATCGCCCAAAGTATTCATACAACAAAAACTGAAAAGGCATTAAAAAAATACTACAAAACAATTACACAAACTATTTTTCGCGCCAAATTTTAATTTTCTGTTAGTGTACAAATGTCTGTATTGATGGTTTAATTATAAATTTGCGGCGCATATGGTAAGTGTACAAAATTTAAGTTTACAATACGGAAAACGTATTTTATTTGATGAGGTTAATTTAAATTTTACACCCGGTAATTGTTATGGTGTAATTGGTGCCAATGGTGCCGGAAAATCAACCTTTATGAAAATACTAAGTGGTGAAATTGATCCAACTAAGGGTAGGGTAGATATTTTACCGGGTATGCGTATGAGCGTTTTAAAGCAAGATCACTTTGCGTTTAACCATGTTACAGTTATGGATACGGTAATAATGGGCAATAAACGTTTATACAGTCTTATACAAGAAAAAAATGCGTTATATGCTAAATCTGATTTTTCAGATGCTGACGGTATTAAAGCCAGTGAATTGGAATCTGAATTTGCTGAGTTAAACGGTTGGGATGCAGAAACGCAAGCCGCACAATTATTAACCCATATGGGAATTGCACCCGATTTGCATACATTGGAATTACACTTGCTTTCTGGTAAAGAAAAAGTTAAAACCTTACTTGCACAAGCCTTATTTGGCAATCCGGATATTTTACTTCTTGATGAGCCAACAAACGATTTAGATCAGGAGACCATTACCTGGCTAGAAAATTTTTTAGCCGATTTTACTAATACAGTTGTGGTTATAAGCCATGACCGTCACTTTTTAGATGCGGTTTGTACACATGTATGTGATATAGATTATGGAAAAATACATGCCTATTCTGGAAATTACAGTTTCTGGTATCATATGAGTCAATTACAGCTTAGGCAGCGTAGTGAACAAAATAAAAAAATTGAAGATAAACGCAAAGAATTACAAGATTTTGTTTCGCGTTTTAGTGCCAATGCCAGTAAAAGCCGACAAGCAACCAGTAGAAAAAAATTGCTAGAAAAACTAACAATAGACGAAATACCTGCCAGTACCAGGCGTTATCCCGGTATCATTTTTAAACCCGAACGTGAGGCCGGCGATCAGATTTTACTTATTGAAAAATTAAGCATTCCGGAATATTTTGCGCCTATTGATTTAAACTTAGAACGTGGCGATAAAGTAGCTGTAATTGGAAAACAACAATTAGCCATTTCAATGTTTTTATCTGTACTGGGAAATGTACATACCGATTTTAAAGGAACCTTTCAATTTGGCACCACCATTTCAATGGCCTATTTGCCAAATCATAATGAATCGTATTTTGAAACCAATTTAAACTTAATTGACTGGCTTCGTCAGTTTAGTAAAGAAAAGGATGAAACCTACATACGCGGATTTTTAGGTAAAATGCTTTTTAGCGGGGAAGAGGTTTTAAAATCCTGCAGGGTATTAAGTGGTGGTGAGCGGGTACGTTGTATGCTCAGCCGAATGATGTTACTTAACCCCAATGTATTGATTATGGACGAGCCAACAAATCATTTAGATTTAGAGAGCATAACCGCCTTAAATGATGCGCTAATTGAATTTCCGGGTTCTATACTTTTTACCAGTCACGATCATCAATTAACGCAAACCGTTGCAAATCGTATACTTGAGTTGGGTAAACACAAATGCATGGATAAACGCACAACCTACGATACCTATTTAACAAACGAGTCTTGGAAGGCGCAGCGCTTGGCATTGCATTAAAAGGCTTTCCAGCCCTGTGCTTGTATGGGATGCTGGGTACCATCTTTGGCAATCATTTCACAGCCTGCATGGGCTGAGGTAACATGTCCAATAACCGAAATGGCATTCCATTTGGATAGTTTTTCATAAGCTGACTGAGGTATTGTAAATAATAATTCGTAATCTTCACCACCACTTAACGCACAAACGGTGGGGTCTAAATTAAATTGTAACGCGGTATTAAAGGTTAGAGAATCAATGGGTATTTTATCTTCATAAAGCCGAATACCAACTTTACTTTCGTTACATATATGTAATAATTCAGAGGCCAGTCCATCACTTATATCCATCATAGCAGTGGGAATAATGCCACGCTCAATAAAGCCGTTAATAATGTCTATACGAGCCTCTGGTTTTAATTGCCTTTGAATTAAATAGTCAAAGCCTTCTAATTCGGGTTGCATTTTAGGATTTGCTAAAAAAACGGATTTTTCACGTTCTAGTATTTGTAATCCCATGTAGGCCGCACCAAGATCACCACTTACGCAAACCAAATCATGTTCCTTGGCCGTGCTGCGGTAAACTGCGCCGCTGGCTTGGGTTTCGCCAATTGCAGTTACAGAAAGCATTAATCCTTGCTGGCTGGCAGAAGTATCACCCCCAATAAGGTCTATATTATAAAATTGACAAGCCGCCTGAATACCAGCGTACAGTTCCTCTATAGCTTCTAAACTAAAACGGTTGGAAACCCCCAGGTTAACTAAAATTTTTTTTGGGATGGCATTCATAGCGCATATATCACTGAGGTTTACCACAACGGCTTTGTAGCCTAAATGTTTTAGGGGTACATAACGCAAATCAAAATGTACACCTTCTAATAATAAATCAGATGTAATGGCTAATGGTGTATTTGAATTTTGTATAACAGCCGCGTCATCTCCAATGCCCATAAGGGTTGTAGTTTGTTTTGGAGTAAAAGCAGCTCTAAATTGTTTAATTAATCCAAATTCACCTATTGATGACAGCTCGGTTCGGTTTTGCGATTCAAATTCCATAGGTAACTTATGTGTTTAAAATAATACAGGCTTGTTCAACCGGACCATCTATGGGCGGATGCCATTTACAAAGTTTAAGCTGAATGGATTGGGCCATTACAAAGCGGTTTTTTAAAGATTCAAACATCTTACAGGCAACGGTTTCAATAAGTTTTTGACGTTGCAGCATCACCGTTTTGCAAATATCAAAAACCTCGCCATAATCAATAGTATCCTCTAACGAATCGTTGTGTGCAGCAGTTTTAATGTCAAATACAAATTCTACACAAACGGTATAGGTGGTGCCAATGACAGCCTCTTCGGGTAAACAGCCATGAAAGCCATGAAACTGCATGTTTTGAATGGCAATGCGTGAAGTCATTTGCTGAAATCTAAACCGTCTTGGTTACCGCCTTGGCCTTCACCCATGGAGCGTAATTGTTTTGCCTTTTTAAAAATGGAAGCATCCATTTTACCAAAAATATAACTTATGCTAAGTCTAAAGAACCGGGCTTCGCGCCGGCGGCTTAAATCTTGAATATAGTAGGGTGTTTCATAATGAAAGCCCATTATGCGGCTATTTAACACATCACTGAGGGTGGCATTAATAATCCAGGTAGTGCCAATCATTTTGTTAAAACTCAGGTCAAACCCATAAATTGGCTGTGAATACCCCAGTAATAAAATACGGGGTGCATCATATTGCGCATTTAATTGAATACTCCACTGGTTAAAGGCTTCTATTTTAGAACCGGGTAAACGGTAGGTAAGCGTTGATTTAAAACCAAATGAATAGCCTTTTTGCTCAACTGTTGTGGTAGGATCGGTGGCAATAACTTGGCCTTTAAGGTAAATGTAAAATATATTAGCATTTAACATAACATCAAGCGCATTAAACCAAGTTGTTTTAAACGTATGTTCTGAACCGTAACGCCAACTGTCTTTACCATTAGTGCTGGTGTTTACTAATACAGAAGGATTATCCGGTGACGGGTAAGCTATTTCGGTAATAGGTTGTTCTTCATAGCGGGCATATAAACTTCCAAGGTAATTAGAACGCTCAAATACTTTATTATAGTTTATTTCAGAAATGTTACGAAACTCGGGTTTTAACTGCGGGTTTCCTATTCTGTAATTTTGCTTATCAGCAAACATGACAAAGGGCATAAGTTGAAAAAAATTGGGCCTTTGAATTTTTCGGCTAAAATTAAGTTGCCATTCTTGTCCGCCGCTTATTTTTTTTGAAAAATAAATGCCGGGAAATAACGATTTTGAAAGATCCTCCATGCGAATGGGGTAGTGGTATGAAAAGGATTGGTTTGAATTTGGAATTTGTCCGGCATAATACGATTCTTCAAAACGCAACCCCATTTGCGTGCCAATATTAAAGGGTAGTTTGGTATTGTAATTTATATACGCTGCACTAATGCGCTCATCAATTAGGTAGCGGTTGCTCATGCTGGAATCGGTTATGGGTTGATTGGAGCCAATGGTTAAAGATGCATTGTTTTGACTATCTGAAGATTTTAAAAAAAGTTTTACACCAGCTTCAAATTTTCGACTATCGTCAATGGGTTTAACATAATCACTTTGAAAAACCATTTGCGATGCGGCACTTTTACCCGTATTATTTTGAACGGTTTGGGGTAGTGTATAAACGGGAGCAGATGCAAAGGTAAAACCGTTTTGAGATTGGGTTTGATTATAATTTAAATCGGCCGTCCATTCTTCACCCGCTTTTGGAAATGTTTTTCTGTAATACAACTGGGCATTGGTGTTACCAAACTGAGCATTTTGTAAATTTTGCCGATTGCCGTTTACAAAGTCGTTTTTAGCTGAATCTTGTAATTGATAAAACTGCCATTCTGTAGTTTTATAAGTACCCCCCATAAACATAACATTTGCCGAAATGGAATTGCGGTTATTAAGCATGTATTCTAAACCTATTTTACCAAATTGAAAGCGATTAAACATACGGGTTGTGGTATTAAGAATATAATATCCTAATGTGTCGTTATTAGATAATTGCGTTCTGTTGGTTGAGCCTCGGGTATCGTTAAACGCCTGCATGTAATTGTGCATTAGGCTTAAATTCCAGCGTCCTTCTTTTATATTAAGATTTAACATAGAGCCGTAGCGGTCATTGGTGCCGGTGTTGGCCATAAGCATGCCATTATAACCGGGTTTTAAATTCTTTTTTAAAATTATGTTAAGTATGCCACCGGTTGCTGCGGCATCGTATTTAACAGAGGGATTGGTTATAATTTCAACCCGTTCAATTTGATCAGCAGGAATTTGCTGAAGCGTTAAATTGCTGGGCCTGCCATCCACAAAAATGATAGGGGATTGGTTGCGAAGCTGGGCATTGCCATCGGCATCCACAGAAACGCCCGGAACATTTTTCATAACATCAACGGCTGTGCCGCCCCGTACAGAAATGTCTTTATCTACATAATAATCGCGTTTATCAATAGATAAGCCCATACTGCCTTTTTGCGCAACCACCTCAACCTCCTGTAGTAATTTGCTGTCTATCTCAAACATAAAATCGCCCAAATCCACTTCAATTTTGTTTGGCATTTGTACAAAAAAGCGGCCTTCAAGGGTTTTATAGC
>Ga0078894_10000604_pt1 | contig 25330 bp, 3 predicted proteins | sample LauGreSu1BDMLBSD_2_FD_67506 | JGI IMG/M metagenome (GOLD analysis project Ga0078894, IMG submission 67506) | Freshwater lake microbial communities from Lake Michigan, USA - Su13.BD.MLB.SD (version 4) (version 4) | ecosystem: Environmental > Aquatic > Freshwater > Lake | place: Lake Michigan, USA... | reverse complement strand
TCTTCAAAGTATGCAGGACTAAATAATGTATCAAATGTTCCTACTTTTTCTACTATATTTCTAGATATCATCATACCTCCACATCCTACATATGAAAAAAATTTATCATTTTTTGTACACTTTTTAACTGGCGCCAAATTAGACCCAAGTATCCACGACTCTATACCTATTATGGAGTCTGAGTATACATTTCTTATAGAAGAATAATAAATGTCCCATTCTTTATTGACAAATTGATCGTTATCTAAGAATATAATGTCAGTATATTCTTTTTCTTTCATAAACCATTCAAATAATATATTTCTACCGCCAATAACGCCTGAGTTATTTTCGTTTTTTCTTATATTAACTTTACCTATATTGTAATAAGTATTTTTTATTTCATCGTAACTACTATCGCTTGAGTTATTGTCTAAAATAAATATATCATAATCAGTCGCATTTGTATTCATTAAAATGCAATCTATACATTTTTTTGTAACCATCCATTTATTAAATTGTAATATAGCAATAAATAATTTCATATATCATATAATCGGCGGAATAGTAAATGGATCTTCGTTAAAATCAGTACTTTTTCTAGCTACACCGTATTCTTGTCCATCAAAAGGCAAACATTCTACAAATATTTGTGTACCTGGTTCAAAATAGTCTCTTAAATTTATAGTCTGTTCTCTTAAGTCAATATCGCTTACAAAACGAGTATCTAACGTGAAGTCATCATCGCCTACAATTTTCTGATACAGTCTTATAATAGACCCTTCAATATATTGCAGCAAAGTAGAGCCAGCGATATTGTCTCTTTGAATAATATCTGGATCAAACACTGAGTATCTTACCGTCATAAATATAGCAGAAGAAGTCGGAGAGTTTGCTATGTCCATTCTTACTGACGTACAAAGCGGCTTTACGTTAACAACAGTAACAGTATTACTCCTAACCTCTACTGGCTGCGTTATGCCAGGGGCTGCGTTAGCTGGTATTCTAAGTTTTGCATATATTTGATGCCCTATTTTTACTGCCTCAAAATTAGTTACAGGCTGCTTTTCCACTGGCGTTAACTGTTGTAGTGGCAAATTAAGATCCGATATCAAACCTGATTTAAATAATCTTTCTATGTTATTATTGTCTATAACCCACCATTCAACTGTAGTAACATTATATACATTCTGCGAAAATAATTCAAAGTCTAAAAATAAGAAAGTTCTATTAGAGACTTCACTTGTGATTTGCCCTGCAGCAGGAGCACCTATCTGACCACTTATATCTGGATCTGGAAGACCATCAAGAGCGTACCTAGACCTTAAGGTTAATGAAGCTGGAATAGACGGATAATCACTTACAGATATAGTCCTACTTCTAAAAATAGAGCTATATTGATTACCATCATGTACTTGTATTGTGTAATAAATTTGATCTCCAGCACTAAATAATCTTTCTGAAGCTAATGCAGCTTGTACTTCAGCGTTGAACCCAGTATTAGCCTCTATGATTGCATAATTTTCAGTAAAGAAAAAAGCATAAGTTGGATCAGAAGGATTATGTAAATCATTAAACGATATGACATTTAATAATTCTGTAATTTCTAATCCATTTTTATACCATTTGATTATCCTCTTTTCTATATCTTCTACGTCTCCTTCTACATCAGCATACTGATACATTGCAGTAATCGCGGTATATGGATAAATATTTATAGGAGATATTCTCACATTAACAGCTACAGGTGGCTGATTTATTGTTAACTGAGAAAGATTGTCACTCAGATTGATCATAAAACCAAATTTATTTACATATATTGGATCTCTTGATGCACCGAACTTAGCCCTAATTCCAACTTTTATTTTTTTACTTTCTATAACTTCAATGTAATAACTATTATTAAATTGTGGAGAAGAAAATCTCACGATTCCAGCGTCTCTATCTATATCATAATATTCAGGGCTTACTGCAATGTCGGAACTAGAATCGTATATAACCAGATCACTATTGATACCAACTCCTCCATGAGGTAATAAATAAATATAAGGACTTTTTTGCTCTAAATTTTCTTTGATTAATCCAAATAAATCTTTAGATCTTATTGGAATTATAACTTTACCGCTACCAGGGATTATTGGCTGAGAGTCTTTTTCATAATCCTTCCAATCGCCTGAGTCAATTAATGAAACACCAGCAGACACTTGAGCCCCCTCGCCGCCATCCCAATCAATATGCACAATACATTGCTGTGGGATTGACTGTAAATTAATTAATTTAGAGAATATAAAAGACTCATCAGTAGGCGCAACGTTGATAGACATTCCTCTTATTTTTGAAAGAGATGGAGTATTTATATTAGCCTTTTGATTACTAAATTGAATTAAATTTTTAAATGTAACTCTTAAATATCTTAATGTAGAATTAACACCCAAAGGAACGCCAGGGTCTGAGAATAAACCTACATCTACAAAATTTACACCATTTGCACTATAACTAGCTGTATAGGTTATAGAATCTTCTGTTCCAACTTCAATTATTGGTAAAATTTCATTAACTATTAATTGCTCTATAAAATCAAACTCTATAACAACACTGCCAGCGCCTGCAGATCCTGCAGATCCTGCAAAGCCAAATTGTAAAACTTCCGCCAAGAAATCATTGCTAAACAAAGCAAAAGACTGACCGCCAGTTGCATATATAATAGGAGATATACCTGCAAGATTCACTCTTGAAGATAAAGCACTTATTGTAACAGGGTAAAAAGTATTTATATTTACAGCATTTAATTTTACTCTCTTTTCTCCATCTATGTCATTAATGCTTTCTATATTTTGTAAAGGACTATTGCCACTAGTATTTTCATCATTATCACTTATTAATAATATGTTTTTCAATATCACATCAGAATCAAAATTACTTTTGATCAAAGCAGAAGATTTTTCTATTCCATCATATATTGGAGACGAACCAAAAGGGATAGACTGACTAAGCTTTCTAACATAAAGCTTTGCCTGCTCTGAAGCGTTGCGACCAATAAATATTTTTGATTCGATACTTGGAATCCAATCAATATCTGAATAATATTGAATAATTGGACTATCGCCTTCGGTAAGAGGAGCGGAATTTTCTGAACCAAAAACTGAAGACGCGAGTATATTAACTGAATCGAATTTAATATCTTCTATAGTGATTTCGTTACTTCCTGGATTGGGAATATTGAGTAAATTTGAACTACTAGTAGAAGAACTTTCTATTAAATTTACTGCAGAAGATGAAGATGAAGATTGGCCAGTAAATACTTCACCATTTCCATAATAAAACTTACATTCTAAATTATCACTTCCAGAACATACAATCAACTCTGATCCCTGAGATAGTACAAAACAAGTTGGAGACTCAACGTCAGCGCTAGCTTGCCTTCTGCAAGACTGACACCTAAACGGACACGAAATAAGCCCAGAAACATTGGCGACTGCGACATCTACAGCTTGCTGGCTAAATGCCCCATTGTTTAAAAGTGCACTAAAATATATTTCATAAAAAGATCGTAATTTATTAAACCAGAATACGCTTATATCAAAATTTTCTAGTATTTCAGGAGAAAGATAATCTACAATATCTGTTGATTTATTGCCTCCAGTTAATAATGTACCTTCATTTAATAAATTTCCTCCCTGATTATTATCGCCATTACCTTGAACAGCTTCTATAGGGATCGTAAATCTTAATTTATAAGATCCTACAAAACTAGTTTCTGGATCTGACGAACTTGCATAAGTATCAACCTGTATATAATAAGTGAACCCTTCTATAAAGTCCACCTCACTAGATATACCACCAAGTGGCTCGCCATCTATATTGAACGATATTTCATTGGTGCCAGTTTCACCTATATAATAGGGCAAGAAGTTGCCATTAAATAGTTTAATTTTTGCTTTTAAAGTTGAGAAGTTTTTTTGCTCTACGGTAATATAGTAGGAGCCTGTTTTTTGCGGAACAAATTTAAATAAATCTATATCTCCTACTGGACCGATTACTCCAGAAGCGCTACACGTCAGCACTGGACCTAAATCTCTTAAAACTGCAGGAGCTCTTGTACCTGCAAAAGCTGGAAGCATTGGAGGAATAATCACTGCCTCTCCAAACTGGCCAGCGTCTGCTATAACATCTTCTGCCTCAGATTCTGGAATAAAAAGCTCTTCACTAACATCTGATTCCGAATCTGAAGAAACGTAAGTGGTGCCTCCATAATATAAGTCATCTATGACTTTTCCTACAACAGATATTCTATATGGGAATCTAACAACCCCCTGCTTAAGATCCAAGCCTGCAAAATCGCCCAGCAATCTTTGATCTGCCTCTAAATCGAGATTAAGTATTTCCTGTATTTCCTCTAAACTCTTCAAAACGTCTTCACTTCTACCTTCTAACCTTGCATATCCCACTCCATTAACACAATTCAATTCTCGAGGACTTATAATTATAGGGTATATTTTTGTACCTTTTCTCTTTCTTCTCTTATTAAATGTCCTAGATCCTCCAGCAGAACCTAAAGTTCCGCTATTGCCCGCTTCTTCTGATCCATCTCCATAAGAAATTATTCCAGAAAGTTCCACTAATAAATTTCCTGAAATCAAGTCTCCTTCATCATCATATGCTTCTATTTTAAGATCTACCCCAGAATACCCATCCAATCTTACAACTGCATCTGGTCTCTCTAATACTGACAATTGTTCAACATTTACTTGCTCAGTCTGTTCTCCATATGCAGATATTTCTAATCTGACAAATCCTGGAGATTGATTAGTGGTAATGCCTCCAGTAATGTACACTAAACTTTGGCCATCATTTGAATAGCCAGAAGAACTTCTTCCAAATGAAGGCTTAGTTTGAGCGCTAACCTCATATCTTTGATTTTGATTTAATACAATTTGCTCTGCATATCTAGTTGCATTAGTACCTGGCTTATTCTCATCTCCGAAAACTCTTCCACCAAATATATATCTTTTACCATTATTCAATTTAGCATACGACACCTGATCTCTAGCTTTTGGCAATTGAACAAATCTAAAATCAGCTCTGCGCAGAGAAGATGTATTTGGATTTTCACCTATTAAATTTTGCCAAGATATGTCAAAACAGTTTTGAACTGCAAATTTTTTGATATTTTCTAATATAAATTCATTACCATTTAATTCTGCTTCTTCTGTTTCTATCACGGAGGAGGAACCTCCAAATATAACTATCTTTTCACTTTCGACAAAACATACTGGATTGATGCGCTTAAATTCTGTAAATAGAGGATCAGTAAAAGACTCAGTCACACGCCATATATTTTCATTAATAGAATATACTAATATTTTATCATTATAATTTATAGTAGATAGATTATAATCAGATTTTATAGATCCACCTAAAACAATTATATAATTACTTAATAAAACTGCAGACCCAAAAGCCACACCATACTCTGTGAAAGACGAATTAAATTCTTCTTCAAAATTAACTTCTACATTAACTGTGATGACATTGCCTGAGCTATCTATTACTGGCATAGGACACAAGGAAATCCAAGTATCCGTTAATGTATCATATCTCTCTAACCTTCTAGAGATCTTGGGAACTAATCTGCTTACGGATTCTCCACCTATTTCTACATTACCTATTCTTGCTTCAAATCCTCCAATTAGATATATATAACGACTACCATCATTGCAACTAGCCGCAGCAAATCTACTAACAGCAGAAGAAGAAACGCCAACCCATCTATTTTCTGCCAAACTCCAACTTTCTACCGAATTAGTTAATGTTAGCGTAGAATTTACAGAATTAGGATCTGTACCATAACCAGATAATCCGCATATTGCATACAATTTAGAGTTAACATATTCTGAATTGTGCATAGCTCTTCTTAGGTTCATATTGGCTATTTGACGCCACTTTAAATTTTCTTGAGTAGCATTAGAATCAAATATATAACAATTGTTTGTTATTGCATTATTAATAAATAATCTAGCTATCCTATTTTCTACTTCAGACACTATCTCTGGGTATGGATTTAAATTTGATTCTGAGTCTCCACCTGGAGGCTGGTTAGTATTGCCGCCACCAACTCCTCCTCCAGTAAATTGAAGAGCACCACCGCCGCCAGATTCGCCACCATTTCCAATTCCACCAGTATAAGATAAATCCACTCCTGCCAATTTTTGCCTAAATATATTTCCATTTTTATTATAATTTATTTCTGCTAATATATATGCGAATATAGGGTATGTGCTTTCTAATGGAGATAAAAATACACTTACAAAAGACGCTGAAGATGTTTCAAACTCACCAGTAGGACCATATGACCAAAAGCCAATTTCTTCCCTTACTGTAGTATATCCTATGGTATCTTCTAAAGAAATAGCATTACTTCCACATTTGTAAAATTTTACTGGGGTTCCGTCTGGGACTGGCCTACCAGCAAATTTAGCTACAAATACAATTTCATATATACTTGTACCATTAATATCAACATAATTGTCAAATATTTTTACTCCGTCTTTAACGATATACGCTAATTTTAAATATAAAGGCTCTATAAAATTAAACATTTTAGGAGGATTTCCTACAGCTTTACCTCCGTCGCTAAAAATTGATCTTTCAGAATTATTTAATATTATAGAAGTAGATGCGTTTAAATAAGCATGCGGCTGCGCTGCACCTATCTGTCTTTGCTGCCAAAAAGACTCTGAACAAAATGCTGGAGAATTAGGCCCTGGATCAGCAGAGAAAATACCAGAAATACTGTTAGACCACTTAAAAGGAATAAACGAATTAGACCTAACAGCTATTGTTGATCTATTTTGTGATTCAGTGTTTATAACTACAGCATCTAAACTTGATTCAGAAGATCTAACTTGCAATAAACCATCTGCATCTACATATGTTTCTAAATCATTACCATGAAGTATTTCTATTTTGCCTTTATAATAAGAAGATATTCCATTAGAATAGCAATCTGGAAGTTTAATTGATTTTATTTCTATTAATTGATTTTCTGGCAATATAGCTATAGATGCATTATCTATTCCAGAATTAGTACCATCTGCATTATAGCATTTACAGAATATTCTTATATCATTTATGCGAGGATCGTCAAATTCTGATAAAATAATTCTTGGATCTCTTATTATTTCTAATGTCGCAAAATCTGAACCATCAGCATAAAGATACTGTATATTGCCATCAACAGATCCAAATGACTTACCAGCAAAATAAAAACTAGACTGATTTATTGAAGGCAGAACTTGGTCTGGAGTTATTTCTTCTGGATAAATACATACAGGAGCAGCAGCAGTCGCGTTGACTCCAGCATAGTTAACATTTGCAGATATTATATATTCTTCTGGTATTAAATAAACATTTTCGCCGCTACCAATAATTGTAGAAGCAACATTAGATGCTGGACCAAATATAACACCAGATGAAACTCCGTCTACAGTCCTATCTACAACACCGCCGCCAGCTCCAGTTTGTGTTAAGCTATAAAAAGGTCTATCTTTACCGTTACGCAATTTGTCTAAACGCCAAATAACTTGAGTTCCATCTGGGACAGGTCTCGCAAAATCTTCCAATACAAAATCACCACTAGTACCAGCGTTGGTTAATAAAAATCTATCTGGGTCTATAGTATAGACATATGCATATTGTCTAGCTAAATCTTCTCCATTTGGAAGAGGAGAAGAAACTGATAGCTTGACATATAAAGATGAATTAAAACATATATAAAAACCTACAGCTTTTTTATATTCGCCAACTGATAAAGAAGCAAATACTCTTCCAAATCCTTTAGTAGCGGGAACTCTTAGTTGTGCAAATCCAACAGATTCAGTATTTGTTGCATTATTTATAAAAGCAACGGAAGAATTAACTGGGATTATGACATTGCTCTCTGGGTAAGACTCTCTTTGTTGCGCATTATATGTACCTGGAAGTCCAAGCCTACTACGAGGAGTTCCAAGCTCTGGATTGACTCCTATAACGCCTTGAAACCCATATGGAATATTATACTCTAAAACACCATCTCTTGGATCAAGAGACACAGTGCCTTCCAAATCTTCAAATACTGTAATTCTAGCAGAAGTCCCAGAAGGTAAAGGTTTTCCTCTGTATTTTGCTCTAACTTCAAATGCATAAGGCCTTTTTCTGCCTGCAAAAGCACCGTATAAATTAAATTCTCCTCCTATATTAGAATTACCAGAAGTATCTCCATATTCGCATATAGAAATTGCTGAGTCTCCAATAGACTGAGGAGAATATCTTTGAGGTGAATATACAACGAGCTCATTAGCCACTACGCTTAATTCTAAAGGATGTTTAAGCCAAATTCTTATAGGCTGAGTAGTAAAACTGAATTGAGGATCTGCGCCAAAATTATTGTTTCTTACGATTTTCATAGATGCAGTTGTGTATGCATATTCTACATAATTTTTATCTGTAAGAGCAGAATTGTTAGTAGTAACAACAACCTTAACCCATCCATTAGGCAACTTTGTTTGACTATAAGAAACTACTTCACTAAAGCTTATATTGTTCACTATTGGAACTCTATTGTCAACATCAAACAAAGTAACAGCTCCATCAATTTCTGCATCGTTAAAACCTCTAGCCTCAGGGGCAGCTAAAAGACCGTTAAGAGCATCATTAAATCTGAATGCTAATTCAAAATCTTCCTGCTCATCTAAACGACGCCCGTATATATCAGTTATTCTAAAATATAAAATAACATCATCATCAAGCCATCCTACAATGTCAAAAAATCTATTTCTACTTACTGGGTTAATCCATTTAATAGAAATAGAGTTATAATCTACTGCATAAGCTCTTGCTGCTATAATAGACTCTGGTCCAACATTGCTATCATTATTAGATTCTGAAGGGATTCCGCTTATAAAGACTGGAGAACCAAACCTTCCGTATCTATCCCTAGAAACAACAGCGTAATATGCTGTAATGTTGTTTTCCAAGTCTTCCATTACCTCATAATTACCAGCAGATATTCCTCCAAAAGCAGGATCAGATACACTCCTTCTTTGAGAGTCTCCAACTCTTCCATAGTAATGAGTAAAAGTGCTGTCCCTACTTGTGCCCGCAAAAACTGTATATATAGAAGAGCCAGACGACACACTTTTATCTAAAAAATTAGAAGGTATAGGATTTTTAGAATAATAAACTAATACTGAATCTATATTCTCGCCTTGGGCTGCGTCCCAATCTAATCTTATTTTTTTATTACCTGCAGATATTGATAAGTTAGAAACAGGATCTACAGTTAAATTTGGCAAGACTGATTCTGAAAAATCTTTACACGAGTATTCAACTAAACCGCTATCGTCTGGCGGACTGGGCAAATTATTAGAATCTATTCTAAATATTCTGAAGAAATGCCTATACCCTCTTATGTTTACTGAAAATCTTTCTCTTTCTGAAATTTCTGGACTAAAAGAATCTATAAATGACCATTCATCCAAAACCCCATCAATTGATGAATCATATATGGTAGCTCCGTCCAGCTCACCCACTGAACCTATATCATCACCAAAGCACAACCTTGCTCGCAAATCTGATTGAGGTATTTGTCCAGGAGGAGTTCCTGGTGGCACAGATATGGATGCATCTCCTTGATATTGACCATAATTAGCAGGCCCAGCGATGTCTTGATCTAGTAATCTTAATGGCCCACCTTCTGGCTTATATTTGATAATTATTTTATGATTTTCATTACTTAAGACCGTAAACCACTTTAATACTATTAGCCTATCACCATTGTCTGCTGGAATATTTAATGCGCTATACTCTATTTCTTCTGCAGAATAACTTCTAGTAAATAAAGATACCTCTGTCAGTTTACCAGAAAATCCAGCTTGAGCACCATCGCCTCCTATATAAATTGAAGTTATATTACTGTTTAATATTGAAGATAGTACATTTGAAAATACAGATATATTAACCGCATTAGAAAGCAAGCCATTTATATATGTGTTTAAAATAGAAAAACTTTCGTCTACATCAAAAGATATATGACTCCACTGATCATTTGCTAAAGTTGCGCCCAAAGATCCAACTCTAATGCCATTCAAATAAATAGCCAAACTTTGGCCAAAATATCTTATCTCCATTTGGCCTGCAACAGAAACTATTCTAAATAAAACAAGTCCATTATAAGATATATTGCTGAATTGAAAAAGCCAGCAAGAAAAGTTGAAACCTTTAAATACTGCAGCTTTATTTCCATTCCAAGATAATAAAGAGTTGCTTCCAGAAAATCTTAGACCATAACCCTTTGATATGTTAGAATTTGCAGAAGTAGGTGGCGCTTCAGAAGAATCTATCCATACAACACTATTCAATAGATTATCTTGTATGGAAAAATTAATTCTATTACCTGAAAAATCGTATATCCTATTTCCAGATCCTTCATTCATGTGTGCTATAAAGAATGAAGACTCATCCCTTCTTAAACCAGACCCTATATACTCTTTAGCTGAAAGACTTTTAATACCCCTAACTGTATTATTTGATCTTGTTCTAGATTTAACTATTGAGGGAACTCCAAGCCTATTATTAGTGTCCATAGGATATAAAGCATAATAGTAATCTTGATTTTCAACTAAATTTGTATCATAAAATACTTCATCATATCCATTAAAAACTATTTCTCCATCTGTGGGCGAAGCAGGAATTTCTCCTATTTTTCTAACTATATGAATTCCCTTAAAATTTGTAAATTTATTCTTCAAAAAAGCTCTACGAACGCTATCGGGATCACTAGTGTCTTCTATATCAGATTCAATTCCGCCAAACCAATTCACTATTAATGGAGAACCTTTAATAGATGTAATAGAATATGACACATCACCAGGATATAAATTAAAAAAGTTATCTATAGTTGAATTTACAAGCTCAAATCTAGTCTTATCAAAATCAGACCAAGACATGCTTCCACTATTATCTATTATAAAAGCTTGGTGTCTTTCAGGAAGAGAAAGCTTGTAGTAATTGCCATACAAATCTGTTTCAAGTATATAATTTTCTTTGTCTACAACCCTTATGTCACTATCTGTCAAATCATCAAATAAAATATTTCTACCTTCTGCTGGATATATAACAACATGATTTAAAGCCCTTAAATTAATAGCGTCTAACTGAACGCCATATTGTTTCACTTTTTCATCTTTACTATATAGCTCAAGACACATATTATATGGTAAAATATCTAAAGCATTATTATCATTAATGATAAAAGTTTTTCCAGAAGTAGAAAGAACATCATGAGAGTAATTAAAGCTCCACACATCAGTATAGAAATCTTCTATTACTAAAAAAAGTAAATTTGACAGATCTTCTTCATTGATTGAAAGGCTGTTATTAATTATTCCATAAACTTTTCTTTGATTATTAGCAAAATCACTTAAATTAAAGGCGAACCATCTGAAGGTGTCCGCATAATCAAGTAAATTTTGTTCTGACTTTTTATATAAGACTTTTATTAAAATTTTACCGTCATATTTAGATAAACTTTGGATAAAAGAAACTGGTGACAATACATGCTCGTCTGGCATGCTTATAACCTTAAATACTTTAAGAACACCTATTTTCATATATGTTCCGTTAACTAATAATAAATTAGATTCGTTAAACAAATACTTATCACAAGCGACTACAGCTTCTATGTACAAATTAGGATTAACTAAAGGTAAAAGACTAACGTCTTCACTATTAATTTTTATAGAGAATTCGTGCCTCCCAGGTATTAATGCAGTAAATTCAGCGCAAACCCAAACAGAATCTTCAGCATCTTGCCTCAATTCTAAGCTAATGTTATCTAAATGTTCATTTATTACGTCGTCCGAAATGCCCCTGACATACAGTCTCATAGCTTCAGAATCTTCAGGAACATATGATGCATACGACTTTATACTTAGAGACAAACTGTTTGCTATTGAAAATCCATATCTCTTAGAAATTTTAATACAAAAAACATAATCCCCAGAATTAGGAATATCTAATGAATACGATATTTTTCCGCTCAATGCACTAACGCCATATTGCATAACGTTATTAGAGTAATTAGACCAATTAACTCTACAAGGATTCCATGCACTTATATTGCCTATGTCATTTTCATCTTGAGCATAGTCAAAATCACATGGCCTCAAACTTACCGTAGAACTTAAATTCAAAATTTTATCATTTTGATAAGAAGAGTTTTTAATAGCAGACCCATATATAGAAGATCTTGATATTTCTATCTTACTGCTTGGAACTAATAGATTAGCATTGCTTGAAACACTACCACCATTAGGGTTGTATAATCTTATATCATTTATGTTCGCAAAATTTGCAGAATCTAAATTGACTGGATATAAAAAATATCCATATCTATTTAATTCTTCTGATAAAATATTTAAATTATTTCCTAAAACGTGACCATTATTACCGCCTGATGCTAGCCCTATAAATATTGTCTTACCACTTGTTTTATCATACACAAATTGAGGAGAACCGCTATCGCCAGTATATACCCCCGCGCCACCTATTTGAAAACCATCGTTTAATCTGTTATATAATTCTATTATATTACATTCAAAATTAGATTGACTGTACGTACTAAAAGCCCTAACAACTCTATCTCCTCCATCAACTCTAAATAATATAGGTCTTAAATCATAATTGACATTATTAAATATAGAATTAAGCTTATCAAAATTAGACACACTCATATCAATATAGTGATCATAAACTTCAATAAGATTATTACTAATTTCATCAGACAAACCTAAATCGTCATCAAACCTCCAAACAATATGGTCGCCAGACAGTAAGTCTAATCCAGAACTATTATAAACTCTAGTTGCGTTTTTTTGTATTATGACATTGTTTTTAAGTAAAAAATTAAGAGTTACATTTGTAACGACGCTCGGAGTCCAATGTTTAGTAGATATGACATGCCTTGGCGATATTAATATTGCAGTCCATGTGCCACAATTCCAATTTCCAACATCTTTTAAGCTATTAATTTGAGATTGATTTAAATTATTAATATCTACAGAACAATAAGAGCTATAGCACCCTTGATCACATTTTAATCTGCTACTCAAGTAAAAATACCAAGCACTAAGAGTATTTTGACCCGTATCTGTTCCGTATCTTCTTGGCCTTATAGATTTACCACTTAAATCGAAATTTGCATTGATATCTTTTAAATAACAACTAGCATTATAACCGTTTGGAAGAAAGCCACCATAAAGACCTGGCTTATCTAATGGGCCAAAAATAGGCTCTCCATCTGGCCAAGCATCATAGCTCCAAGTATATAAGTCATGCTTAACTTTTATATAAGCATTTTGACAAAACGGCGTTGTAGGATTGAAAAATGTTGACACTTTTTATTTATTTTATATATTTAATTTTATTATTTCTATAATTAGATACATCAATATAGTTATCGAATGATATATCTATATTTATGAAATCATTAACTATTTTCCTATTAGGAATATGAGAAGCATCTATTGAAACTCCCCATACAGATTGAGATGTGAAGATATACTCTAATAAATTATCTTTAATACTTATAAAAGACGAAAAGCTAGAATCATAAGTACATTCACGATATCTTCCAGATGGCTTATTGATTAATAATCCAGAAGAATCAGGATATACATAAAAGTCAAAATCGAACCTGGATGCACCTTTTATACCTCTGTAATTACCACCTAAACCAGCTAAGTTATAACTCACAGAAAAAACTGGCCCACAAAATATCAAGTCACTACCATTATTTACAAATATCATACTATTTGAATCGCCTATTGCTCCAAACATAGAATTTGTATTTTTTTCTACTATCGAAAAATCTTTTTGATTTATTGATCCAAAAGAAATTTTGTTATTTACGTTTTTAGCAAAATTTATGTAGTAGCCTCTATAGTCTGAAGATATCATTATTCCATTTACTGCCATATAATTAGGATATGAAGATATATCAACATAAGCGGGAATGCTTGCAATAACACATCCTCTTGGCAAAGGTTCATTTAATAAGCCTATAGCCAAATCTCCGCTGATATATGAATTATCCCCATATAAACCTTCAGATAAAGCCTTATCAGTTATTGTATTTATATTTTTATATTCAATAACGTTTCTAGTTACTATTGATTGATTAGAAGGATTGTAAAAAGAAAAAAAGTTAGTTGAATATGGAGTAACATGATTAGCTACAATGACATGCCTAGGAGTTACCGCACATGCTGTCTTAAAACCATAAGCATTGGCAGTATAAGGCACTGGCAAAGGATACCTATCCTCTATAGACAAACAAGCATATCTATTACCCACACTATTTAATGCTGTATTAACAAAAAAATTAGAATTAAATGGAATACTTCTATTATAATTAACTTTATTAGGAAAATTTAACAAATCATGTTTGGTACTTATATACCCTATTTCTTTTATAGAACATCTTTCATACCCTTCATATATTTGATATGTTTTTCCAACTGACCTAACTGCCCCACTTACACCGCCTACAACTATATCCCCTTTTATAAAACCGCGATTCCTTGGAGGAAGAATTTCATTAAAATTTATATCAATCCCTTGCACTAACACCAGTTCATTATTTTGTGCATTAAAACTATCCACACAAGCAGATGCCACATCGTCTATAAAAAAATATCCTGCAAATCCAACGCTTTCTGCAGATTGATTAGTAACTAAATCTTTACCTAAAAAATATACATTTTCATTTGGCAAAAAATCTAAACTTCCTCTTTCTCCAGGAAATCCAGAACATTCTAAAATAAACGACCCATCCAAACCAGCCATATATGTCATAAAATGCTTCTCCTCAAACCATATACTGTATTTTTATTTAATGAATAAACATTAAAAGACGAGAAAACCAACAAATCATCATCGTAAGACACAATCCTTACAGGTTTTTCTATCTTTGTGTTTATTTTATCAAAATAATTACTAGGATCTTGAGATGTAAAAATAGTTCCATCATCTCTTATAGCATATATGTTAGATTGAACAATATCCTGCGACGATGATATATTAACAACAATAACATCCACAAATCTACGAGATTCATTTTCTATAACCGAATTACTAAGTAATGTTGCCTGCAATTGAGAATTGGCTAAAATATTAGCAGAAGAAATATACAATCCATTATCACATGCGATAATGTTTTTATTAAAAAATTTATATATACTATTTATTCTAGAGTCGATAGACGATGTTTTAATTCTACCGAATTCGGTTAAATTAGACGACCAGTATATGTCACTTCCCAAACATATTAACACGTTATTATATATGCTATACTTTGCTATAATATCTATTACATTTGTTTCTGGTATGATTGGTGCAGATATTCTTATATATGCATCTCTGTCGTACTTGGTAAAATAGAACCCATTTGATGTTGAAATAAATATTCCATTATCGGATACATATCCAGAAACTATTTGTCCTACATAGTCATTATAATTTCTATAACCTATAAAATTTAAATCATAATCGTATATAAGAATTTGGTTTGATGTGAAAAGATATATTTGATTATTCCATAAAGAAACATTTAATAAAAATTCTCCTGTCTGGAAAGAATAGTCTGGTAATTCAAATATATAATTGTCAAATAAAGCGAAACCATTGCACCCTACAATTAATATTTTCTTTTCTTCTAGATATACAGCGTCCTGCAAAGCACCAATTTCACTTATATCTTCCTGCACTCCAGCAACTAAATTAAACTTAATATCAGACTTATATTGATCTATAAAATTATCAGGACTGGTAAAGTCTGTATGAATAACATTATCTATCATTTTTTCGCCTGTTATATTTTGTAAATAATAACTTATTAAATTAGGGTCTGAATAGATGAACTTATTAAAGTTTATTCTTTGATCTACAATATTGATATTTTGAACCTGACCTAAGCTAGAACTTAAACCTACATTAACTCCCTCAAAAGAATCTTCTAATACATCATGACCTACAACTCCAGAGAATCTAAAAGATTCATTTTTTACTTCAAAGGACATTACATCATATTTCCCAACCCTTGTCCCGCTATACAATGTAATTATACCACTATAAGAATCTGCTTTAGCTATAGAAAGAGGCTGCAATTCAGCAAAATCTATATTAACACTATCTCCAACTGAGCCACCAAATCCTGTATTATAGTATTCTATACCAAATTCTTTTTCTACATTTGTAACTGTATCTGTTTCTAATGCATAGGATGCCGCAAATGGAGATGTTACATAAGATGAACTAGAGCTAGCAGATACTGTAGAAGAAGACGCCACAGAAGAAGAAGAACCTATAGGCCTTGAGCTACTGCTAGAACTTGGGAAAGTAAATACTTCATCAGAACTTGACGGGAATGTAATAACACTACTTGAACTACTAGCGCGTGGACTACTGCTAGAACTAGGAAGGACGAATCCACTGCTAGAAGAGCTAGATGGTCTACTAGAAGAGCTAGATGGCCTACTACTAGAAGAACTAGGTAGGATAGTACTGGAAGAACTGGATGGCATAGTAGACGAACTTGAACTAAATGCAGGAGTAGAAGATGAGCTAGAAGAAAGAAGAGACTCAGACACCGTGAGAATGATATAAGAAAATTCGCTTATATCTTGAGTAAATATTACATCATGGTCAACCAATCTTTGAATTACTAATTGATTTTTAGTTACTGAGTTAGTACTTGCATCAACTGTTATAGAATATGCAGAAACAATCTTTTCTACACCTCTAAGCGATATCTTATATGTAAATTTCTTACCGTATCCAGCTGGAGGCATGCCGCTATACCATGCAAATACTCCATTCACGGGAGCATTGCTACCATCTTGATAAAAAGAATCGTTAAAATATAAAGAAGAAAATGGAGAATTAGAATAATTTACACTTAATAAATCATTAAATCTATCGTATGAATCATATATGCTTATGTCTGCAGTATTACGCCTAATATCAGCCCAAGACCTATCGTTTGATATAGATATGCATATATCTCTATTTAAAGATGGCACAGAATCAACAACCTCAAAAACACTAAAATTTTTCTTGTTATAAGAATCTATACTGGTAGCAACTGCAGCATCTGATGATAACGTAAGCTGCAAAGGAGGTTCACCTATATAAGATGTTATGTAATTATACAACGAATTTTTAGCTTTATCACTTTCAGATATTCCATCTATTACTGTTCCACTATGCCAAACATTAAATATATTTTCATAATTACCGTACAAATCATCTAAATATACAACGAGACCATTAAACCCAGATAATTTGTCTAATTGATTTTGTGATAATAATTTTTTATGCGGGATAACAATAACGCTTATGCCAGAAAAGTCACCGTTATTAACTGAAGAATCGTCAATTACAGTATAAGGTATTCCTTTAGAGACACACATTTCTATGCTTCCTACTATGGGCCAATAAAATTCTCCCCATCCTAAAGTACCAGAATATCCATAATCAGACAAATCAATATAAGTCTTAGTATAGAATTCTCCATTTGCACTTAAAGAATTTGATAAAGACAATTTTCTTCTACCAGATTCAGAATGATGAACTGCTATCCATGCATGTCTTTGATAACCGACTTTACCGAAACCAAAGTTAAAATGGAAACCGCCATTAGATGAATGCATCTTTTTTGATATATCCAATATATTTCTAATGAATGGAGTATTATTGCTCGGAGGGTCATTATCTATATCAGAATAATTAAGCACATTAGGAACTGGGCTTTGCCCTGGTATGTAATTTTCATCTGCCCAATCAGACCACCTAAACATATCATAAATAGGATAGCAATTCTTAGTTATATAATTAAAATACGAGCTTGACAAATAACCTCTAATTGCATCATCTCTAACCATACCATCTTCAACTATATTCGTATTATTAGAATTATCGAATGCTGTCCAAGAATTGAGATTCTCATCTGTAACTTTCCACATATTAGGCACAATATCTAAAAATACAGGCTTACCGTGACTGCCAGAGACAATCTCTAAACCCAAGTTTTCACCCATAGACATTGAGAATCTTTGCAATTCTGGAATATTTATATTTTCTGGAATGCTGTTAGCTTTATTTAAACTATATTGATGAACGATACCGCTACTAAAATGCATAGAACTAGCATTAAGACTCATAGAAGATGCATTGTAAGAATCAAAGTCATATATATATTCTCCTCCAACATATGGAGAAACAGTCTTTATCCCGCTTCCAAATGTAATGTCTATATTATTAGTAATAAACAATATTCCATTTTGAGCTATGTTGTTGCAAAAATTACTATAGTCTAAAAGAGTGTTATATATAGATTGAGTATATATTTCACCATCAATAGGTAATTCGTTTAGTAATTCTTTTATTGTTGGAATTTTAAGATTATTATCAATAATTATCTCATCGCATTTCAAGTCATAACATATACTGCCCACTACACTATTAAACAGAGCTCCATCTCCATCAAACGTAACCACACCATCTCCATTAAAATCAAAAGCTAACAAGTCTTCTGAATTTGTAGAAAAATTAGATGCTGCTATATTAAACAGAGATGCGTCGCTACCGTCAACTATTCCATTCCCATTTCTGTCGCCTTTGCATATATTTACAGGTAAAGTTGGGTTAAAATACTTAAGAACATAATTTCCAAATGCACTACCACAAGATATAGGAAAAGGAAAAATAACTGAAAAAGCTGGGTCGGAAGCACCAGCATATCCCTTATAGCGTGCAAATCTATCAATAACAGAATATTCAAAATCTCCGTATTCGCTTACAACTGGCTCATTCCATAATATGCCACGCAATCCTAGGTTAAAAGCTTCTTTATGATATTCATAAACTAAGTCAACCATATTTTGGTTTAGAAAACTTCTAAACTGACATCTGCCATTACCGCCCTTAGACTTTTCAACTCTCAAGCCATAGCAGTTAATCGCAAATGGATACACATTATTATCTAAAGTAACAAAAGCACATGGATTAATATCAGCAATAACTGCAACATTTGGAGGATTATTGTTAATGTAGCTTATTACTTCTGCTAAGAAATTTTTATTCATTCCATGCTCTACATTATTACTTAAAATATCCCATTGCCCTATAGGCGTAGAAGTATTCCACCACAAAGGCTCATCATGATCATGTATGTTAATCACTATACCATCTGGAAAAGAAGTCAAATAATACTTAGCCCTTTGATATAAATTTTCAACAGCAGTAGATATGCCAAAATTAGTTCTAGCTAAAGATATACTAGGCTGTCCAGAACAAGCCTGATTAGATTCATAAGAATAAAAATCACCTATAAAGTCGTACGTAGATACATAAAGACAATTCCCACTTGGACTAGGACTAGAAAGATTAGGCAATAAATGTACAATACTTTTAAAAGCGTTTTTTATATCACTGGCACTAAACGATGCTCTTATAAATTTAGCAGATTTCTTTAACCATTTCGGAGGAGTTGGCCCCTTGTAAGGTATTGAATATATTTTATTTGCATTTAATAATCCAGAAGTTATGGTAGAACAATAATTATTTGATACAGTAACGGCATAATTCTTAAAATCTCTAATGTAATCATTAATTAAAGAAAATGAATTGTCATATGTCAAAACCCCATTAAACTTCAACACTGATTGCAACCTAGATCTAGCTCCACTGTCATTATTGACATCACCGTCAATAAATGCATTATAATGAACTCTTCTTAAATTAGAATGCAAGAAATATCCATCAACTTGAAAACCAAAAGACTGAAAAATACTATCTATATTTACGTTTGTTAACGAATCATTTTCTATCCAAAATTCTTTTGAGACTACACCGAGTATGTCACATACTATATTTTTATTATAAATATATTTTTTAATTTCATCATTTACTATATTTACGTAATTTAATTTGAATGAAATTTCTGTTAAATTATTAGAATTCAACAATCCATTAATTGAGATAAAATCTACTTCACGTACTATGCTTTCTAATATAGACATAGACCTAATGACAAGATTTCTTTTTTCTGCTTCAGTCATTGAAAGCCAATCGAAATAAATAGACCTAAATGGAATGTATGGAAAATTTATAATGCCAATTTTAGCAAGAGGAAGTATATTTTTTAAGTCTCTTATTACATCTATAACTTGATTTTTACTTTTTATGAAAGCATTTTCATTTTCAGAACCAAATAGAGCATTTTCTATGGTTTGAGATAAATTATTAAACTCCAAACCAATGTGACCATCAAAACTACTTGAATTAAAACCAGAAACCTCATACATCATAGATATATGATTAAATACAGCATCAGCATGATATGAGTTATCAGAATAAGAATAAAAATTATATTTTTTATCAATTTGATTATTGTCAAATATATCTCCATATAAATCATCATCCGATATATAATGCATTCTTTTTACGTTAGAATTAATAAAATTAACACTATAATCAAAATCAAATTCATTAGAAGTATAGGATGGATACATCGTATACGCAAAAATATCTTTACATGTCGGTAAAAAGCTAGACGCTTTTTTAACCTTTATACCAACTAGGCAATGCATGCCTATCTTAGATACAGTTATCCTCCATGACTTTGAAGAGTCATCATAGTAAAAAGATATTTCATTCGAGGGATCATGCGTTAAGCTCTGAGATATAGAAGACTTAGTAATACCAAAATCTAAAGGCTCATTTTCTTGGTTCACATATATTTTACATACTTTTACTATCTTATAATTAGCAGGCAATTTTATATTAAGCTGAGTAGTCCAATATTTAGAATTGTACCCTCCGACAAGCGGATTACCCCACATGTTTTTGGGCAAAGGCTCATAAAATGAAAGAATATTTCTTCCATCTGGTGATAATATAGGAGGAGCCTCTACATTATCAGACGGATTAGGGTCTGATGCAAGATTATTATACCACTCAGTTCTCCAATTAGGACCCCAACCAAACAAGTCATAATCCATAATTCCGTTTAATTTAGGATTTGTACTTGACTGATATGGGACCGTAGATGGATCTAATTCATTAAATCTTTCGCTGTATTGAACAGAATGTTTACGCAAGTCCATCCATGACATGTCGTTTAACAAATGAGCGCCTATCGTGAATGTACCATCAGAAGAAATGTCAGAGTACTTATACCAGCTACACTGCTTGTTTTGATATTCAGTTTGATATTCTGACTGTATTACACTTCCATTTAATGGAGGTTCTCCACATATATTAAATATATAATTTAATAATTTTGCTCTTTCTGCATCTCTATCTTCTAAATCATAAAATCTACCCTTTAATCTAGGATCACCAATTGCATAGCTGGGAGAATTAAACACTTCATCTAAATATACTACCTTACCGCCTTTGTCTTTAAAATTTGCTAATTTAGTATTTTGCAAATCAGAAACCCATTCTCTATGCGGTATTAATATAACTGATATACCAGAAAATTGCTCTTTTAGAATATGCTCATCTGTAATAGTTGCATTAGGAATCATCCTATCTTCCAATGCTTCCATAGAGCCAATTATAGGCCAATAAAATTCACCCCAATTTTGACCAAGTGAATTATTTCTATATGTTATATTACTACCCGTATTTGAACCCACACCAGATGGAGCTCCCTGACATTGCTTAAGATATCTTTTTCCACCAGTATTACCATCTCCCAAATATGCAACGGTAGTGCCAATGCCCTGCCTCCCTGATTCAGAGACATGTATTGCAATCCAAGCATACATATTTCTCTTAGAAAAATCAAGACCAGAAGATTTCATCTGCTCTTTAATTTTCTTTTGATGATATGCAGTTTTTCTAAAAAAAGCATAATTTTTGCTGGGAGACACAGAACCATATTGATTATAGTACCCATCTCCGTAATCTATGCCTACACCTCTAGGTAGATCTCCGCCCCATCCAGAAAATCCTAAAAAAGTCATATCTAATACGCTTGCGTTTTTTAAGCATATTTGATAAGCAGCCCTTTGGTAGCCTATAATAGAATCATCACCACTCCAAGTGTTTGAGCCTCCAAATAAATATCCACTTGGATATGGTCTAAATTGATTTGTATTAAAAGTTAAATGAGTATTTGCAGAACCAGCAGACCCAACAGGTGGGTTTTCTGGAGCATGAGTCGGCTTCCAAGTATAGCAGGTTTTATTTCCACCACAATAGTCTAATTTTTGAGCCAAATTTATAACACTAGCCATGTCTGGTCGATTTATATCCGCATACACTATCTCAGCTTCTTTAGTACCAGCTAAAACACTAAATGGAGGAATATCTACACTACTGCCACTACACGGAGGGTTTAAGTATTCTTCTGGCGAATAAAATGAGCTACGAGGCCTTAGTCTGTGATAGCCTCTTGGCTCAACAGCAAATTCTGTCTTCATAGCCTGACCATATTGCCCAACATTGAAGTTTATTATTGCTTCAGATCTTTCAACATAACAATGCCATTCCGTAGATGGTACAAAAACGGCATTGCCATAACTAGCCGATTCAACCGCTAAACTAATTTCTGACAGTATCTCATTATATTTTGATTTTAATACATTTGCGTAATTGATTAGATTTAGCTTATGAGTTTCAGTAATAAAACCTATATTGTTATTTATTAAATCATGTAGAGAAGTACCCTCTCTATCTCCATAAGCATACAAATGATCTCCATTACCCCTAAGCGCTGTCTCATTTAAACTAAAATCAGGAAATGGAAAATTATTTTGACCAAATGCCCAAGCGACATAATCTGCATCTTCACTGTCAATATAACCTAAATATTTAGCCCATACATCTAAAGCATCTTTACTAAAATCTAATAAACTATCTGACATGAAACTATAGTCCCAGTGCATCAAATCAACGCCAAGACCACCTTCACTAATAGGCCTAACTGTTTCACACATCAAGTCTTTTATGAAATTTTTATAATTAACTGAGAATATAGATCTAGCAAAGTTTGTAGATCTTACGTACTTTGCTATCACCCCATTTATACAAATTGCAGGTGGATAATCTGAAAGATCTAAAAAGTTAAATAAAGGTTTCCAGTAAACTCCACACTTTATTCCATTTTTATGTATTTCAGCTATCAGCGGTTCCACCCACTGCACGTTTGGATATCTATTAACAATTTCTGATCTACTAGCTAATTGCCCATTAGACATACGAACATTTGATTTCCAAATTAATGGGTTGCCATATGCATTGCATAAATCCACTAGTATAATATCTGGCTTATATTTAGCAACTTTAGATATTTGCTCTGACGGATTTACACTAAGATCGTACGCCGCCTTAACTCTTTGCTCCTCTGTCAAGGCAGGAGTATTAACTCTTAAAGCAGATTGATTCTGATCATAAGCAAAAATAAATGAATCACTTGCATATGTAGGATTGCTATAGTTTAAATTTATGAAAGAATCTGGACCAAACCCAGCTCCACCATCTACTAAACCGTTTAGCATACTTGTTTCTTCTATAGTAGAATTTATGTTATCTAAATTTTGCTGAACTATAACCTTAAACCATTCATATGGTAAAAATATACTTATAGATAACGAAGAAGAACTAAACCAATCAGGTTGCTTAATCCCTAATTGTGGTAACGGTTTTTCTATATTAAAAATATCATTTGGGATTGATTGATCTGGGACCGTAGGAGAATTCAAAAAATTTCTAATGAAAGTTAAGTCATTAGAAATTGAAGAATTCAATCTATTTATAATTTGTTCTTGATTTGTACAGTTTATATCTGACATATTTTATTGCACCATAGGAGTTCTTAGTATAGAAGGTACTACTGAAGCTAAAGTTTCTCTCATTATTACGCTAAACCAAGACATATAAACCGTATAATCATTGTATCTTCTTCCATAATAAGTAGTTCCATCAAATGTCACAGGATGAGTATAATTATTGGGGCCCATATTGGCAGCATCTAAAACTCCGTTACTATAATATACATATAACATAAAATTATCAGCTTTAGCCATGTCTATTTTAAAATCATAATTATTTTTTACTTTAAAAATAATAGCATCTTTTCCAGTTATTAAACCATCTCCATCAAAGTTTACATAATTTATAACCTCTATGTAATTTTCATCTTTAGATATATCGTGAATATCACTACTACCAGTATAACTAAATGTTTTAAAATCATCTAACTGCTGAGCATTTAGTCCATATCCAAATGGATTAGATGCGTTGGAAGGAGAATTTCCTAGACCGTATGTAGTCTCTTCGTGAACTATGGGAGATACAAGCGAATTGTCTATAATGTTATAGACATAAGGAGTACTATAAATAGTGCCATCACTAGCATTTTTATATACATTTCTATGTACAAAAGTGACCTCATGCATGTTAAATGTAATCCCAGATGGTAATCCTGATTTTAGCTCGACAAAGCCAGGACCTGTGTTATATAGCCAATATTGCCTAAAAGGCAATAAATCAAAATATTGATTTTCTATATTATAATCATTAAATCCTCTAATAGCATTTCTATATCTATAGTTCATATTATTTGCATTTGATGGATCATAAGAAATTACATGTGAATTTATAACACAACAATCTCCATCGTTATTGACTAACACTAAGCTTTTTATACCAGTAGAACCACATCTAATAGGGCAATAATATTTATTGAAACCAGGAGGGTAACTCATCCCTAAAGTAACATTTTTATAAATAAAATTATCGTAAAAACTTTGATTAAAATCTGCATTTTCTATAGAGTTCCACCCTATCTGAGTATAACTTCCGTCTGCAGTAATTCCAAAAACTTTTTCTTTTTTATATTTATTTAATATTGAATATTTACTGAAATCAACAAATGGGTCTCCCCATAAACCTATCGAATCAAAAATAGCTAATTCATATGAATATGAATAAAAAACTCCATCTGAATTAGAAAATTCTTTATTATTTTGATCATTTGTTTTAACCACAAATACAGGAGAAACCCCGTAATATGTATCTTCGCCTATATTGTTGTTAGCCAATATTTTTACCACCTTGTGACTGGCATCAATTTGCCTTAACCCCATTTGTAATGAATGAAAAATGCCATTAACCCTAGGCACTGCCAACCTAAGAAATCTATTTTCTTGTCCTGCACCCCATGCAGGTGAGAGAACAAATCTTTCAGAAACTTTATTACTATTCTCCCATATAAATATTTTTTTATGCGGATCGCTAGTCA
>Ga0078894_10000603_pt1 | contig 25334 bp, 22 predicted proteins | sample LauGreSu1BDMLBSD_2_FD_67506 | JGI IMG/M metagenome (GOLD analysis project Ga0078894, IMG submission 67506) | Freshwater lake microbial communities from Lake Michigan, USA - Su13.BD.MLB.SD (version 4) (version 4) | ecosystem: Environmental > Aquatic > Freshwater > Lake | place: Lake Michigan... | reverse complement strand
ACCAGAAGTTCCTGATGAACCACTACTTCCACTTGTTCCTGATGAACCCCTTGTACCTGAACTACCACTTGTTCCACTTGTTCCACTAGTTCCTGAAGATCCCGAAGTACCACTTGTTCCCGATGTCCCATTAGACCCTGAAGTACCCGCACTACCACTTGAACCTGCAGAACCTGAGCTACCTGATGTTCCTGAAGTACCACTTGACCCCGCAGAACCTGATGAACCTGAACTTCCAGATGTTCCTGAAGTGCCGCTTGACCCTGACGAACCACTTGACCCTGACGAACCTGAAGTACCACTTGAACCTGATGTTCCTGAACTACCTGACGAACCACTTGACCCTGACGAACCAGAGGTACCACTTGATCCGGATGAACCATTTGTTCCATCGACACCACTTAAACCTGAACTTCCGCTTGAACCAGCATTACCACTTGTTCCTGAACTTCCGCTAGACCCTGATGACCCTGAAGAACCACTACTACCTGATGACCCCGATGTACCTGAACTACCACTCGAACCTGATGACCCACTTGTTCCGCTAGACCCACTTGTTCCGCTAGAACCTGATGACCCACTACTACCGTTTGAAGTAATACCACTTATCGAAACAATCCCATTATCTGTTCTGTAAAGCTCTATCGTACTTGTTGCCGAGTAGTAAGTACCACCAGTAACATAAATGTCTGTAAACCCTGTTAAAAACCCGTTTACGTTAAATGTTCCACCTGTGTTATTTGTAAATGTCGCAACACCATTATTAGGGTTATAAGTACCACCCGTAACAAATATTTCAGGAGGTAAACCTAAATAAGTGGTTGCCGAAAATGAACCATTAACCGTTAAACCGGTCATAGTATTTATTGTTGCATTATATGTACCGCCAGTAGCGTCTAATATTGTAAATGTATTATTTAAATAAGTAAAACCACTTATTCCTGTACCCGTACCTGAACCTCCAGCACATGTTCTAAACTTTCTCCAAGTTGAGTTTTCATCCCCTCCGTTGTAACCTTCAATTGTATTGCCGGTCCACATATTAACAAATGCGGTACCTCCAACACTATTACTTTTAACCGTAGTACCAAAATCAGAAAAAACGACACTTGGTCCACCAGGTCCTGATGCCGCTACGGCATTATTCCAAACTGTTTGATAATTTTGTAAATAAAATTGGTATACACAATCAGTTTCATGAACATAAGCAAGCATACCTAATCTTCTTCTACCTGAAGAAATATTATCGGAACCTAAAGTTATAACATTAGGTGAGAAAATGCTACCGGAACCAACTTGTAATTGTATTGGAATTGTGTTACCTGAGTTCTCAATATATCCCGTAGTTCCTGAAGGGACAGTGAAGAATAAATCAGATAAATTATACACTTCCATAAAACCACCAACACCCAGTACACTAATATTGGTACCGTAAGTGCTTGTTCGTAAAACCGAAGGAGCACCTAATACGTTAATGGGGGTTATTGGATTTTTATATATTCCTGACATAGTCTATTAATTTTATTATTGTGTATCATTACCTCTGAAATAAATAGTATTTGTATTTAGTATTTTGAATATCTGATAAGGGAATGTTGTGTAAACTTTATACGTGCCAGAAGGTATTGTTGACCCTGTGTACGTGAATGTGTAAGAGTGAATTGTTGATTCAGTATTAACTTCCGTCAACACGTTAGGGTCACCGTTAGTACTAATATCTATTTTAACTTGAGTCTCATTGTTAGTTGCAATTAAAGGTATAATCCAAGTGTACCATGCCTGACCACTAACTGTGTTCGCAGAAACCTGAGTAGTTAAGAAATTGTAAGCATTAATTGGGTTACCGTAATTATCCACACCTCCAGATGTCTGAGGGACTGTTTGTGTGATAATATCAGGGAATTCATTATTAGTCCAACCAGCGTAATCAACATACAAGTTCATATCAATATTAAATTGTACTTGGTTTTGAGCCGGTTGAGAAGAGTTGGAGAATCCGAAGAAATTCGACCCTTCATCATACATCCAAGTACCAATATCTTCTGAACCACTTAATGGTTCGATGAATAAATATGCAAAATTGTTCACGAACGGAGTTGGTGTTGGTGTTGGGGTAGGGGTAGGGCTTGAAGTCGGTGTCGGAGTAGGTGTTGCGGTTGGTGCAGGAGTAGCTGACGCGGTTGGGGTTGGTGTTGGGTTAGGTATTGGTACAGGTAATGGGCTTCTTCCTGACCCACAACATAAAGAATTATCAACGAACGATTCTAAAATCGTAATAAACAATTCGTCTCTTAAAGGTAATATTACAGAACCCTGAGAAGTCTCAATACTAAACTCACCTTTAAATCTTCCAACTTTTAATGTGTTTTTTTCACTAAACTGATAATAAATCGAATTATTCTCCAATGAATATATACAAGGAGCACTTGCGATACGATATATACCCGTATCAACATTAATCATAGAAAAATATATGGTAGCCCCCGTTAAATCACTATAAACGTAATTGTAATCTAATTTTCCGTCTTTAATTAAGTCTATTTCGAGATAAGGTAGCGTACTTTTCTTGCGAATAAAAAATTCCATACAGATAAATACTTCCAAAAAGAAAAGGTGTCCGTAAAGAACACCTTTCTTAGATTCTAGAACACCCCCCTTTCTTTAAAGGTTTATGAAAACTCAATATTACTTTTGTTTTCAGATTGTCATTGTATTATCCGACAACAACAAAACGGATATCTTTAATTTTTTAATTTTGTCATTATCTCATGAAATGAGTTTGAAACTAAATGTCTATTATACCCATTACTTACCAAAGATTCTTTTTCATCTCGTAAGTAATTTTCCAATATTTTTTTATCTGATTTTTTTGATGTGTCGAAACCTTCTAAAATAAAATTAAATCTATTGATGATGATTAAAGACTCACTTAAATTTTGTGATTTCTTCTGGTTATGTTCTAACACGACTTTTTTTATTGTAGTTGATAGTCCCATAAGTTTTTTATTATAAATATCTTGATTATTTAATTCTTCATTCAAATTAAGTTGATAATTTAACAAACGACCGTTTGGATTACGCATAAGTAGAATATTTTCTTTACCTATTTTTCTAACAAACTTTTTATCGTCTTTAAATTTAGACCAACAATATTCCAAACTTTTTTTAGTCGGTTCTAATTGTGATCTTGTTTTTAATATTTCACCTTTTAATTCGTCTTGGTGTAATTTTACTAGATCTTTACCGTAGTCAACAAATTGGTTAGTACAGAATTCTTCCATACTAAGTCTACCTTTCATTTGTTCTAATCTTCCACTTAATAAATCACTAATAGTTTTATTATATTCGGTATTTTTAATACCATTAACAAACATATTATAGTACCAAGCATTATTATATTTTTTATCGGCAATATCAATACTATTAAATTCAATCGTTTCCTTTTCACCACCTTTAAGGGTTTTATTAGGATTTAATGTTAAATTTAATTTAGTATTCGGTCCATTAACCTCAAACTCATCAATTTTAAAAGTATAAGCGAATTCAACGATGTCACCATAAAAGGCAAACAATGAGTACTTTCCATAAATTACATCATCAAAAGTAAACTCCCCTTGGTTATCTGAGAATGTTTCAAAAAACTGTTTACTGTTTTCTTTACTTATAATTTGGATAAATGCTTTTGGTAATACTCCAGAAAATTCTTTAGTTTTACCATCAAATTCTATGATTGACTCGTAATATGTCGTACCAATAACGTTTCCACCTTTTTTAATTCCTAAAGATGTGTCAGGGCCAACTTCATCTTTGTTTCCCGATTTTGTTTTATTATATTCAATTACGTTGTCTATTTTCTCACCACTATCTAATGTCGCACTAACAACACCTAATGCGGTTTGCTTAAATTCACCCTTTAAAACTAAACCCGTTTTAGTAAATGTCATAACACCTTTACCTTGTATGTTCCCATTATAAAACGTACCTTCATAACCCATACCCATAGATTTGGAATAGACTTGTCCTTGTCCTCCAACCATACCATCAATAAATTCACCCTGATAAACCCAATCATCAGGAAGACTTACAAATAATCCTTTAGCCTTTGTTAAGGTACCTTTCATAAATTTATTTCCCTTTTCCTCTTCACCTTTGAAGTATCTTGGTATTGTAAGTGGGGGTATTTCACTATAGTAACTACCCTCAAAATCTCCTCTATCTCCTGTTTCTCCAGCGTCAGTCTCAATCATTTTAAACTTATCAAAACAACCATTAACAGTGATATTATAACCATCTACGTTCCCAGCAAAAGTCGCCCAACCAAATTCAGGAATTTCACTTAAAGTACCAAATTGTCTTAGATTAACGTAAGCCCCATTACCTCCACATCCTTTCCATGTGCTTCGGTATTTTTCTAATTCTTTAGCAACATCAGGATTCACACTTTCAGTAACAAGATTATATCTTGAACGTATATGTTTTTTTTCCTCCTCAGTTAAATTGAATAGTTTTTTCATTTTCTGATAAATAGTTTGGATAAGTATTAATGTTAGAATCTATTGTAAATCCCTAACTTACCTTTATATTTTTTTTCACATTTATCCAAAACATAATCAACAATATTTTGGTGGTCGTCAGAAATATCAGAGTCAGATTTCGCCAAATAAATCGAACGACAAAAACCTCTTTGTAGACTTACTTTAGGTGAGTTATCAACCAAAGAATCAAAAAACTCTTTAGTTGGTTTTAATTTATAGATTATAATCTTATCGTTAAAAACGGAGTTTATTTCACTTTCTTTGTAAAAATCCTTAAAAAACGGGTACGGGGTTTCAGGTGACCACCCTTGTGTCATCTTCTCTCTAACTTTACTTTTAATTTTAACAGGTAAGTTTTCTAACCCTAAAACCTCATTCGTCTTCAGTTTTTGGACTGCGGTTTCTTCTTTTTTTTTTAACCCTGTTTCAGGTTTTTCTTTAGTTTCAGGTTCTTTGTCAGCAGGAACTTTTTTAGTTAAATTCATATTAGCAAGTTCTTTTTTACTAAAAGTACCCTTAACTAAAAACCAGTTACCATCGGCAGGACGAGCTACGGACCATATTTCCATTTCTCCTCTACCTTCTCTAAGTGATTGTAAAACTTTTACTAAACCATCAACAGCAATAGACTCAGTAAGATGAGCCAAATCTTTAGTGAACATGATTTTAACGACATTTTCGTGGGAATCAATTACCGCACGAACAAAGGCATCATCCTCATCATATTTTTTTCTGTAATGGTCAATTCTATCCATCACATCTTCCATGTTAATTTTAACATCTTTGTATTCGGCAGTTTCATCATTATATGATTGAAACTTGAAAGTATCCTTCCAATGCTTATAGTTATCTTCGTCGAATCTTTTACTCATATCTGTTATTTTTTATATTTTTCAACAAATGTTGAAAGGTTATTATATTCTCTATCTGTACTTGTGTTTAAATCATTGAATTTAGGTGTAACCCAAACAATTTCTCCATTATCTGTAATAGTATTAAATACTGCACTTGTCGTTGTTGGGTAGTTTCGATTACCAGTTAAAACTAAATAATCTCCGTCTTTTGATGTTAAAACTAATGATCCAACATTACTTTTTGGTAAATTGTTATTTATTGCTTTATCACCTAATTTACCGTATAACTCATCTAAACCATTTAATTCCGATAATCCCTTTTGACCCATAGATACAAGGTCTTTTTGTTTTTCTCTCACTAATTGTAAAAAATCTTTAGGTACCTTAGGCACGTATTTTAAACTATTTTTAAGAAATGTTGCTCCCTCTTCTGTTATATCCCCACTACTTACCAAGTCATTTATTCGGTTTCTAGCTGACGATATATTATTTAATTCATTGTCGGCAATTTTATTAACATGATAAGGTTGTTTTCCTTGTCTTACTAATCTATCATCTTGTAATTTTGCTTCTTTATAATCCTCTTCTAAATCTTTATTAATGTTTTTTGCTGTTTCTTCATTTGCTAAACGAATGGTCATTTCTTGTGTGGTTTCTCCTCCAGACTTAGTGGTATTACCTAATAACGTTATAATATCATAAACAGTATCATCGGCTAAACCAGGTTGAGCTAACAACGCAGCTTCCCACCATTCATCGGCACCCACACCTGTAAACACAGAAACAAGACCTTTACCCATTAAACGGTCCATTATTCTAGGGCCAACATAACCACCAAGAAGGTTAATAATTTCATCCTCAGAATAAACAGTATCCCCCTTTAACCCCTTAGTTTTAATAAAACCATCATAAGCTGCTTCTGCAATTCCTACGGCCGTAGGTAATACAACATACGCTATAAATAATCTACCGGCTACATATTTAGAGGTCGATTTACCTGAAAACCCATTGGTAATTAAATACCTCTCAACATCCTTAGGTGTTTTAAATGTACCACTAAGGAAAAAAGATAATAACCTATCCCTATATTTAAAAATATTTTTAAATATTGTTTCCGCAGTACTGTTTGTTATAGCATCCATTTTTGTACTGATAGTTGATTCGAATTCTTTAGCGTTAGCATAGAGATCACTAGGAGTTTTTGTTGATGTTGATTTAGCTCCGTCAGAAAATAACTCATCAATTGATGAATAAAAATAAGTCGATTCCTGTTTTTCTATCGCTTTAACGAAAAGATTAAATTGTTCTAACTCCGTCCCCGTTAATTTTGTTCTAGCATTTTTAGTAAAAATATTCCACAACTCTTTTAGGTCTATACTAAACGCAGTTGTTGGGCTTTTTGGTGTTGACGGATTTTTAAGTTTAACCAACTTATCTTTAATTTCTTTTATGTATGAACTACTCATACCTTTACCCATATCGGTCTTAACGAATTGGTCAAACCCAGTGTTAAATGCGTCCTCAAATTTTTTAGTATAAAAACTAAAGTTGGGATTAAGTTTACCTGTTTTAGATAAGTTTTGTAATTTATAAAATTGTGATTCTAACGAAGTTATCCACCATCTGTAAAGTGGTCGGTATACGTTAATATAGAATTTATCAAACCAAGAGTATGTATTCGATAACTGTTTTATGTCCTTACCAAAATCTCTTAAGGTTGCATCAAATTCTTTAAATGGATTCTTTTTACTTCCTGTATCAGAAAGTTGTTGAGGTAGGTCTAATGGTTCACGTAACTTCGGTGGTGTTATGACTCCGGCCGTCTCATCTATTCTACCTGAACTTCTAAATTGTTCAATTAGACTTTTAATCTCTGGTTCATTCTTAAACCTACCATCAAAAAAGTCTATAAATTCTTTAGCCATGTCGTCAGTGAAGTTCGTACCTTGTCTCCCTAACGCCTTTGTACAGTAATCGTACGCCCACATTATTTGTGAGTTATTAAAATCAGTTAAATTCAGAATTATATTAGGATTTCTAAAATTATTCTCTAATTGGGACTTCCAAAAAGTCAAAACCGCATCATATCCTCTTTGAGCATTCGGTAATGAACCTTCCTTAAACATTTTACTAATTACTCCCTGTGTCAATTTTTGTATTTGAGCTTCAGGAAGTGTTTTCATTGCTTCCACAAATTTGGCAACATTTGGTTGTCCGCTATTTGCCACAATGTCGTCTATTTTTCTACTAATTGCCAAATCATCGGCTAACTGAATTACGTTATTATCAAAATTAGTCTTAGTGTATTTAGTTCTAATTGAACTCATTAAATCACTGTTTGACTTTAATGACCTAACTGCGTCATCAGCCTCTTGTCTAGTCATTTTACCTTGAGCAACTAATATATCAGCAGCATCGTCAAACACATTATCTACACTTGAAGCGGTCGTTTTTATTAAATTTTTAATTAAATTAACCATCACACCTTGTTCACTGATAATAGGTTTAACCCCCATTAAATCTTGTATTCTAGTGACCTCATTTAATATATTAGATTTTTTCATCCTTTGTATTTTAATATAAATATAAACTACTTTAATTAGTACGTCATTTTGTACTTACCAAATATTTCATTAAATTCTTCCTCTGACATATCATCAGTATTTTTTAAACCATTAGTTACGTCTTTAACTAGTTTATCTCTATTCGTTTTATCTTGTTCAAGAGCATCCTCAACTAATTTTTCGTCTAATAATAATTTATCTTTTTCTTTTAGGTATTTGTCATATGCAGACTTAACTTCAGCAATCCTTAATTCATCAAAGTTTTCACCTGTAATATTTTTAATTGTACCGTATTTTTTACTTTTCAAATCATTTATTAATTGGGTAAGTGTATCTGAACCAACAACACCGTCCACTTTTAAACCGTTTTGTTTTTGATATAACTTAACAAGTTCTTCAGTTGCCTTATCGAAGGTACCGTAATTTACTGACCCTATTTTCCCAAAACCAAATGCTCCTGATTTTGTAATATCTTTACCAACAAATAATTTAACATTATCCGTTGTTTGGTCAAACATAGTAACTCTCATTATTACAACACTTTTTAAATTACCAAAATTATATGTAAGAACTTTTGAGTTATTACTATTGTTTATGGTTTTAATCAATTTACCTGTTGACGTATACAATGAAATATTATTAATATTTTCAGAATTATTAATAGTTAATACGTTATTTTTAATATTATAATTAGGAACTTTTAGGTTTGCGTCTAATTTTGCAGCAATTAAGATAAATTGGATTATCAATACGTCCGTATTATAATATCCATATTTAGTACTATATGATTTATTTTCGTTTTTTGCTTTTCGTAACTGTTGAATAAATAACGAGTTGTCCGTCCTAACTGATTCTAATTTGTCTTTTACTGCAGCAATTTCACAAGGACTAGTGAATGGTTGTACATACTTACCCGCTTCACCAACAGCCTTTAATATTTTTAAATCAGACTGTGTTAATGCCTCTAGTGGTATTGTATTACATATACCCATATTTTTGGCAATAGCATCCCACGTATAAAAAGAACCACCAATTTGTAAACCTAACCTTGTGGTAAAATTAGCGGTTAATCGTCCCGTTTTCATTAATTTTAATATGAACTTTAAAATATCACTAGATTTTGCAGATTTAGTTATTAATTGTTTGGTAAACTGTCTAGCCATACCTATCTTAGAAAGTCTCGTGTACTTACCTCCGTTAGCGGTAACATTAGCAGCTAACTCAAGTTCACCTTTAGTAAAGTTAGTTTGTTTTAGTGCGATTTTTTTGATTAATGATGGTCCATATTTAGCAACTAACATTTCTAAACCACTATCTAAAGGACCCGCAAATGCAAATATCAACGCTAATCCTGCCGCGTAATCATTTTCGTCGGCGTATTTATAAATTGCAGCATCCAAAGACTCAATACCAAATGATAATGCCGATCTAAGTAACCATGTCCCAATACCTACACCAGGGATAAACGATGTCGCAATAGACACGATAGGTAAAACTATATGTGCAACTTCTCTTGTGAATGGGGGAAGTATTTCTTTAGTCGCCGAATCAAAAGGAGTCTCAAAATCGTAAGTCTCGTTAGGATTAAATTTTTGTAATATCTTTTGGTATTCCTCCAACCAATAATCATTAAATTGCCATTGTATTTCTTGTCCGAGACCTGTTGGTGATTTTCTCTTCCACTCAGAACCCCAAGAACCTAATGAAAATTCCTGACCTTGTATAAATTGTAGAACCGTTTTACCTTGTTCTTGTGGATAACATCCATATATAAAAACAAGTAATATTACGTAGGTTTCTTTTGATTTTATTAATTTTAAAGCATCTAAGATAATATCTTCTTTAGTTCCATTACTATCGATTTGTCCTTTTAAGATTAAAAATACTTTCTTTGCTGTTTTTTCAAAATCTTTAGTAAGAGGAGCATTTAAAAGTGATTTACAATTCTGGTCTATTTTTTTTTCCGTTTCTCTTTTTTCCCTATCGGCCTTTATCTCCGCATCACTTTTACCGGGGGTTGTTCCGAAGTTTGGTGCACCAATAACAGATTGTTCAGATAATGTCTTAGATCTCTCATAACTGATTAATCTAATTTGTTTTAATATGTCTTCACTTATTAATTTATCCATTACTTGTAATTTTTTCCTGTTGGTCCCATTGTTCTACCTGAAGCCCATTTTGTTGGTCCTATTGGGTTACCCTTACCTCTCGTTGTTTTATCTTCACGTTTTGCACTTGTAATTGGATTTCCAGGACCTCTAACCGCACCACTTTCCCATGGAGTAATAGAACTACCCGTGTCCGATGTTGTGTCAGTAGTAGTATCAGTGGCTTCTGGGGAATCCTCTTGTTCTACTATTTCCTCATCCATACCGTCAACGGCATTATCGTCGTCAGTCGGCCCCGTTTGTTTAAATTCTTGGTCACTACCTGTTTTGTCCCTATTTAATTGGACATCGATGTTATCGTCTTCATTTAGAAACATTATATTCCTAATACGCATGATATTTTCTTGTAAGTTTTTCACTTATTATAAATAGTTTTAATTCTAAAAAAGGATTAACCTCTATATTGTAAATGGAAATGTGGACCAGTAGATGCATCCGAAGGATTCAAATACTCATCAATATATCCAAATCCAGAATATAATTCTTTATAGTTATCCATTAATTTTTTAAATCCAGGGTGGAACTGACCACCTAAAGTCAAATCTAAAGCCATTCCTTTTGTGTGTAAACTTTCATACTCCAAGTTATGGTGGAAATTATCATTACCACTTGTAATATAAATGTCAGCATTAGGCTCAATTTCTTGGAAATCTTTTAGTAATTCCAAAACAATACCTAAGAAAGTACCATTAAGGTCACCACCACTATCAATATCATCCCCATTATTTTTTAATCCAAACCCTAATGATTTAACGTTTGATTTAAATTCGTCGGACCCAACCGTTTTCGCATCTTTTTCAATTTCTTCTTCATCCGGTATTTCACCCATTAAGAATTTAGATAAATCATTGTCATCAAACCCTTTAATTTTTAATTCATAAAAAATAGATTCTAATGTCTCATCATCGGCAACTCCGGTCAATGACAACCCATTATCGGCTTGGAAATCCCTAACCGATCTTTCGGTATTTTGAGTGTAACGACCATCAGTATTTATACCACTGTGACCTAAAAATTTTAATGCCACTTGTATCATTTCAATGTCACCCATATATGTAGATGATATATCGGTACTATAATCATTACCAGAATTAACTATATCCTCAAAATTTTCTAAAAATTCATATATAGTATCAAAATCAGCATCGTCATCAATATCTAAATCCACAAAAACCTCAGGTTTCATTAATGGTTCATCATCAATAGTTGCAATATCAGACATTGGTGAGATAAAAGAATTAATGTACGATATTAAATTAGATATTATTTTACTACCTTTTATTAGTCTTTCTTCACCTATTAATGGGTAATCCCCAATAACTTTAACTTTATCTTTTTTAATTAAATCGTAAAATACAATTGCGTTTTCCTCTAACTCTAAAACATCATCTTCAGTTAAATCATATTCATCGATATCTATATATCCTTTCATTAAGTATAATTCGGCATTTGGGAAAACCCTAAACATTTCATCAATTAATGTTGTTATTGATGAATCAGGTTCAAACATATCGTTAGTACCAATAGATAAAAATACCTGATTAATATTTTCATATGGTTCATGAACTACCAATTTTCCGGTTAGTTCATCTATTGTCATCTCAGGATCAATTAATTCAAAAGGACGTAATAAGTCCGAATTATCTAATAGATATGCAATTTGGTCCCCAATAACTGCAACCGATGGTTCGTTTTGGAAATCTTCGTTAACCGCCATCATGGTTTTTATCCTACTGATTTGGGAAATAAATTCGTTCATTTTTATTTATATTCTGGTTTAGGTAGTTTCTCAGGGTAAACTACATAATATTCGTTTAAAAAAGTAATTAGAGAATCCTCATTTTCTATATACTCATAATCATCACTTCCCCATTCGTCTTCTTCATCTAATATCTCATCAAAAATCTCAAAGTCCTTAGAGTTGTCAAAACCGAATTCTTCAAAGTAAGAGTACTCAACGAAATCTTCTCTAATTATATCATCGTCATCTTCTAATAGTCTAAATTCGACATTTATTAAATTTTGACTCTTATCAATATAATGTGAAATAATTTCTACAACCTCCATTACATAAAGTTTTTAAATCTCCTAAACATATCTAGTGATTTATTAACACTTTCTGATAACTGAGTTTCCTCTTGGGATAAAGCGGATTCGTCACCCAATAAATCCTCAAAAGTTTTATCTTCAAAATCATCTTCGTCTTCATAAACATCTGATGGTCCTTTTGAAACGAATTCATAAGGTTTTTTACCCATACCCATCTGAGTCATAGACTGTTGAGGTCCTTCAGAATCAAATTCATATGCCGCATCAATCTCATCATAATTTAATGGTTTTGCAGTAATTTCATTTACACTCTCATTAACGTTGTGGTTTGTATATGCTTTAACATTACCGGAGTTATCAACGGTAACCCCTACTTTATCTCTTGCGGCATCATACACTGATAATGGTGTCATATTTGATGTTACATTACCTGTTGCATAACCATCGTAAACGGTTGCGTGTTGTTTTAATATTTTTTGTCTTTCTTCATCAGACATTATTGAAAATCCTCTCATTAGATTTCTTTATTTATAAATTTATGTGCCTCTTGCATCCAAAACTTTTTTGCGGTATTTGCTAACCTTTGCATTGATCTTTGGATGTTTCTTACACTTACTTCTTTGTTTTCATTTTCTAATAGTTTCATTGCCGCTCTTATAAATATATCTTTTGTTTCTTGCGACATTTCTATAATTTTTTCTATAAGTTCTTCTTGGTCTTCATCAAACTCTCTTTCATAAGATTTTAATTTAATATAATCTTTAATATAATCAGGTCCAGACAAAATAAACTTCCCACCTTCAGTGAACATGTTATGAGTACCTAACCTTCTTTCTAATTCTAAAAATTTATATATCTTATTTAATTCTCCTCGATTAAATAAACCTAAAAATTCACCGATACTAACTAAATCGTCAACATCTTTAATATTCATTTCGTGTATTGGTTCGATGTCATAATCAGAATCAAGTATCCAAGCATCACTGTCAGGGATAAGCGATAAATTAGTCATTACGTTATCATTTTCATCGTACCATTCAACACCATATTGAAATCCAATATCGTTACTTGTAAATTTTGGTGTTTTTTCTATTTTTAAAACCTTACCTTTTATTCCAGTACCTAACGATTCCCCATCCATATGGACTAAAACAATTCTATCACCTTCTTTTAGTTCGGGGTTTAACTTTTTTCTCATAATTATAAATACTACGTTATTAATAAGATTTAAAAACAAAAAACTCAACCGAAGTTGAGTTTTAATAATTTAATTTTTAAATGTTTCGTAATTACCGATTTTTATTCCGTTTCCTCCTGTTACAACAACAATTGATGCGTTGACAAATGACCCTTTTAGTTCAATTTTACAGTCTAGTGCTAATGATACATAATCTTTTCTATCTAATTGTTCTTTATGTGGTTTAGATCTCATAAAATTCATAAAAAACTCTTTAGCCAACTTTTCATTTGTCATACCATCCAAGAAGTAATATCCATTTGTTATTACTTCCGCATTAGGGGCAAAATCTTTATTAGTGTTATAGAAAATAATTCTATTAGCAAAATTAGGAATTAAAGTATCTTTACCAACATATTTGAACTTATCTGTACCGACAGTTTCAAGTGCAGATTCACCATGGGTTACAACGGATTTATTAGTGCCTGGTGTTTTATTTACCCATACCATATTAAAAAGATAGTTATTATGGTGTTCGCAACCTAAACTAGCAGTTTTATTAACGGCAACATCTTCAATACCATTATGTAAAGTTTTTCTATATTCATTTAAAATTTTAACAAAATAAAACTCAACACTATCTTCAGTTATTTGAGAAAATAAAAATGTCGGTAAAAAAAATAGACAAAAAATTAATGTAGTTTTCATGATGTTTGTTTTCATATAGCTAATATACACATTTTTACAATACTAACGATATTTATTTATAAAAATATTTCAATGGAAGAAGATAAAAAAATATTAGAAGAAATAAAAAGAATTAGTTTTTTAACCAACTACGACCCTAAAAAAGTAATAAGCGAACAAGAAACTGAAAGAAAAGGATTTAGTCTTGGTGGTGAATTTGGTAATAAAGAATTTAATTTTAGAGGTAGACAAAGAGATCCGGGAAGAATGAGTCTTGATTTTAGTTACGACAAAGAACTCGATAAAGGTTTAGATACTGCTGGTGATGTGTTAGGTAAAATGAACTCAGAGTTGAGTGGTGATGAAGAATTTAAAAAACTACCGTCCGAAACTAAAAATTTGTTAGCGAATGGATTTTATAATGCTATTACGTTATTAATCAATGGTCAAAAATTACCTAAAGAAGATAAAGAAGGTCTTAAAAAAATTAAAAAATTCTTTAAGAAATCACAAAAATGGAGATTTGAGATTATTACCCCAAGTGACGATGCAATTTCTACTGTTAATATTAAGGTTAAAAGTAAAGGTGATATCACATCTTTAGAATCGTTGAATTCTGTAATGTCTAGTGAGATATCTAATCTTAATACTGGTAACGCTAGTGAGGGCACAATTTTAGGTAAGAGTGCAAGTTATTTTTCATACGACAGTAAATCTGGAGACGTTAGTTCTTTACCTTTACAAAAATCCGTAATGTCTACACTATTTTCTAGAGCATCGAAACCATTAAAAACTAAAGAACTCTCACCAGAAAAAGTATTTAATGAATCCGCAGAACTTAATGTTGTGATGCCACGTATACCTGGCGTATACGCAAAAGGATCATCTAACCCTAGTGCTTTTTTTAAAGGTCTTATGGTTACAATTTTAAATGAAATTTATAAATCAGAAGTTACTATTGGTGGAGAAACTAAAACAGTAAAAGAAATGATTGACTGCGGGACAGAAAACTGTAATTCTCAATACCGTATAAGTGTGACTGATGCGACCATAGTATCTTCAGCTAGTAATACGTGGACAACTGAAGTATTAGATTTTACACACGACAATACAGGTAAAAAAATAAAAGATATTACAGAAATTTCAGTTAAAGGGAAAAACCCTAAAAATGTTAAACTTGGTAGAGACCGAGCAAATAACTTAATCCAATTGGTTATGCAAGATTTAGGTAAAACCCCAGGGTTAAACTTATCAACCACATGGTCTAATAATATTGAAACCGAAATTAGAATTACTGACACGGGAGGTAAAGTAGACGAATCAAGAGATAAGACAACATACCCTAATCCAGGTCAATACTCAGAAATATCAATAGGGTTTATGGTTTATAAAAATACTAATAAAACAGTTAGTGCTAGTAACGAACTTAATGGTACTATCACACAAAGAATTATTGTGTTGAGATATGTGGGGGGTAAAGCGGCTAATGTTTCTCTTGATTTTAATATAGAAATGCCAACTAAAAATGAGTCTCTTTATTTAAGAAAAGGTTTATTTGGTGGTCATTTTAAACACTTATCAGACGATACAACTGACCGAAGAACAAAGAAATTATATAATACAAGAGATAGGGAATTTGAAAGAAATAGAAAATCCAATAACCCAGGACGTTATTAACAAAAAACCCAACCGAAGTTGGGTTTTTTTTATTTAAGTAAGTTGTAATACTCTTTAAAATGTTTAATTCTATCAGGTAACCCGATAGTTCCACCATTTACTCTTTTAGTTACTGCAGTCACAGTTGCATCGTCAGCACCTTTATCACAGATAGACCATAATTTATTTGAATCAAAAAAGAAAGCGGCAGATGCTAATGGATATTTAGTAGCAACTAAATCCGGATTAGCAATACAATCTTCACCGATGAATTTAGTAAAATTAGTATAGTTCGCCTTTCCGGTTAATTGGATATAACCACGCCCTCTGAATTTAAACCCTTCTTTTGATGATTCGTCACCATTACCCATTCTACTTGCATAAACACGAGCAGCGATTTTTTCAGGTTGTCTAGCGTATGACTCATTTAAATTACCTGGAAAGTATTTTCCAAATATTTTCTTTAAACCGTCAGCCGAATAATTTAAATTCTCAGATACCGCTTTAAAACCACCTGACTCATGACCACATTGTGATAAAAAGTGAGCCAAACGTAAGTTATTTGTAATATTAAACTTTTTAGCCGTATCAGGAATCTGAGCAATTACGGCATCAGGAATATGTCCTTTTAATTTTTCAATATTTAACGCCCCACCTGAAGGGATAATAACATCTTCCTTAATCACTGCAACAACAGGTGCAGATTCACCAAACAATTTTGCCCAAGTCGCATCACCAACGATACCATCATCCTTAAGCCCATTCGCTTTTTGCCATGCCTTTACTGCCGCTTCAGTTTTAGGTCCGAATTTACCTATAGCTTCCACACCTAATTTCTCTTGGAGTTTTTTTACTTCAGCCCCTTCTGAACCATTTTTTAATAACATATGTATTAGTTTAATTAATTATGCGTTTTACACATTACATAAATATGTCACGATTCTATGTTTACTTAATTATTGTTAAGTTACCTGAAAATTCTTTTTTACCGTCCGTATCAACCAAACCAAACCTGAGTATCCAAGTGTATGACCCATCAGGACATTTAGTGTTATTATACGTACCGTCCCAAGTAGACCTATAGTCATTTGTTTCCCAAACAATCTCACCCCATCTATTGAATATCTGCATATTAAAATCGTATGGGTCAAATCCAGAAGTGAAGACAGGAGCAAAAGTTTGGTTATGTTCATCACCATCAGGGGTAAATGAATTTGGAATGTAAAATAATTCTTGAGGACATTCTGCAATTGTAATCGTTGTTTCTTGTTGTGGTGACGCACATCCATTAACATAATTCACAACAGATAATATAAATGTCCCAAACGTATTCCAAGCAATGTTAAAGTTAGTTGTCTGAGTAGTATTATTTAATAATGTCCATTCGTTATAACCACCTAAAACTGTCGAGATTACACTATAAACACTTGGGATAGAATCTCCATCACATATTTCAAAAAACTCGTTGTACGGTGTTATTTGGGATAATATTGGTTGTTCATAAACAACGATATTAGTTGTTGTGTCAAATATACACCCACTTTGTGTGTAAGTGTAAGTGATGATATTATCTAATGTGTCTGCATTCGACGGATAAAAGTCATTACCCATAACACCTATACCTGTAAACACACCCCCAATTGGTGTGGCATCTAATGTGGTAAATTCGTCATTGGTACAAAATGGACCAACGGGTGTTATAACAGGAAGTATGTTGAATATTGTAATGTCAAATGAAACGGGTACGCTTAAACATCCGCTTGGATTGATTGCAACCATGTCGACAGCATTTGGAATGAAACCTGAAGGGATACCTGTCCAATCCACTACAATTGAATCCGTACCTTGACCTGAAATGATATTCCCAACCGATGTCCATTGATATGTGTATCCAAACCCTAAATCAGTTGTCGTATAAACCACATTATTAGATTGGTAGCAAACTGTATCTGAGGCTATTATTGGATTTGCGATTACAGGTAATGGATTAACTAATGTTGCTGTACCTGAAATATTACACCCCGCAGCATCTACAATTGTAAATGAATAGACTCCAGCACATAAATTAAGTAACGTAAATGATGGTGGTTGACCATTCCAAGAAATAGTACTAACACCAGTTCCTCCATTTGATTGTACATTTATTGCTCCGTCGCAACTACCAATACAATTTGGGTTAAATGTTGTTACCGTTGGTGGTGGTAAATTTGGGGGTCCTGGTTGCACAAATACTGTATCGGGACCTAAGTTCCCAATCCCAACATTACAATTACTCCATCCGGCATTACAAACGGGATAAACAAAATGACAGGTATAATTTGCACCTGCCGCTGGCGGGGTCACTGTTATGGTCGGACCTGTACCAATCGGGTTTGGATTACCGACCTGATACCATGTTAAGGTAGGGGTAACTACAGGACCACTCGGTGTCCATCTATACGCTTCGTTTTGTGTTGTCCAAGCGGTTGAGTTTCTTCCTGGTGATGCGATACCAATAGTACCTAACAAATTATGTATACCCTGCGTTGCGGTTCCACCTTGCCATTGTAAACAAGCAGGTTTATTTTGAATGTGATTTTCAATATAATTTGTGGATTCGTAAATTACAATATGAAATGTTCCAAAATTAGAAGTACAAGAGAACATTGGCATATTTGTCCAACTAACAACTAACTTTCTACACGGAGCAACCCCTTGTACTTGATATCTGATTTGTCCACCTAAACCAGGGTGCCAATCTTGCCAAGGACCCATAATACAATTTTTAGGTACTAAAGCATTACCTGTTGGGATTGGTTGTGACGTAAATGTTGTTGGTTGTCCGCCCGTAAATGAAATCCAACCATTTGACCCAACATAGAATTGAGTGTATGTCGTCCCAAAGAAACAGAAGTTAAATCCAATTTGGAATGGTCCCTGTTGAGAATCGTCAGTCATAAACAAACTCGTACCTGTGTTAGTTTGATTTACAAATGGGATGTTTGTAACCCCATAGTTTGTTGTTTGATTTGGATTAGCGCCACCAGGCCCACATTGTGAAAGGTCGGCAGTTAATGTTGTTGAACCAACACCACAAGGTAAAATTTGGTTAGGTCCAAGAGATGGGCAATATTGAGAATAACTATAAAAAGTTATAAAAATAAAAAGATAACGTAATAATTTCATATGATTTTTATTAATAAATAGTAAAAATAATCCATATATCAAACTAATAAGTCACTATAATTTTCAAAGGAGGTTGTTTAATTATTATTAAACCATGATATTTATAATTATGTCTAAAATATCACTTTTAAATAACCTATCAGACTTACTTGTAGAACAAGGGAGTAAGTATGGTGAAATGGTTGATCCGTCCACAGGAAAAAAGGTCGGAGATACTATAGGATCTTTAGATTTAACAGACCCATCAAACGTAACTAAAAGAACTCCTAAAAATTTAAAATATACTGAGACAGGTCAGGCGATAGTGGATGCGGCTATAACTCAATTAGGTAAACCTTATAGTTGGGGTGACGAAACACCTGAAGAGGGGTTTGACTGTAGTGGGTTGGTTACGTGGTCTTACAATAATGCAGGTGTAACGATACCAAGAGGTACCGCCGAAAGTTTACGAAACCAAGCAAAGGTTGTGGATAAAAGTGAAGTTATTCCGGGTGATATGATATTTTTTGATAACGGGCCAAGTAGAGCAGGTGCCGACCACATAGGTATAGTTCATTCAATAGATGGTGAAAAAATAAATATGATACATGCAGAAAGCACCGCAACAGGAGTTAAAATAACTAACGATATCTTAAACGGTTATTATGGTGGTACGTTTATGAATTTTGGAAGAATAGAGTAAAAAAAACCTAATCTTCGGATGGGGGGTTTTATGTGGTAAAATTATAGATTAGTGTTGTATGAAAATTATATTTTAGAGCATAAAAAAACCGTGACTTACGCCACGGCTCATCGCTCAGGTGATACGCCTTTATTTTAAAAAACGTAATTTATATAATGTTGAGTTTATTAATTCACATACAGTATCGATTTGGTTTTGGATATATGAATCATCACAACAATCTCTTAAATCTTCTACTTTACCACAAAGGTCTTGTAAATATTTAATAGTCGATTCAGTACTTTTATAACCGTCAATGTCGTAAGATTTGTATCCATTTATAATTCCGTATTTCCCTTGGAATGATTCAACTAAACCATCAATTAATCCGTCAATACCTTCGTAGTAGTTTTGAAGTGCTTTATGTTCAGAGTATGAAGTTGTTTGCAAATGAAGCATATGTACTTGTGTCTGTGAATGGAAGAGTAAAGATGTCATTTCGGCAAATTCACTATTACCTGATGGTTTTTTATCCATCTCTTTTTCTTCTTCTTGTTCAGACATCAATGAAGATGTTCTGAAACCTTTTCTAATTAATTCTTTCTTAGTTATCATCTTTTCTTTTTTATTATATAAGTATCTTAATTATTACTTAATTCAGGAATTATTACCTCCTCAACAAAATAATCAACCTCATCTTCTAAATTACCAAGTTCATTATTTAGGTATTTATGTGATTTTGGCTCAAATTTAGATGAAATTTGGGTATTATCATATGTTTCAAAGTCACCTGTATCTTCAACAAAGTCTAAAAGGGCTAAAGATCCATCTTTTTCTGCGACAATACAACCAACCCATTCAGTATCATTCCATTTAACCACACCGAAGTATAATTCTACATCATTTTCTATCTCTTCATAGTCAAATTGGAAGGTAAACTCACTACCATCTTGTAACGTACGGGTCCAATTTTCACCTGTTTTACCCTCAAAATCGGTGTTTTTAGGGGTGTTTTGGGGGGTAAATTCACCCTTTTTACCACTATTTAACCATTCAGAATAGGCTTTTAAGGTCATTTTATCCTCATTTTCAAGGTTTTCGTACCCAATTTCATTCATTTTATCCAATATTTGGTCTATTTCTTGGGTGTTTTCAACCAAAAAACGGTATTGTGACTCTGTAATTATGATTTTCATACCAATAAATAGTTGTTTTTGTTGTAATTTGACCAAAAAAACACTATATTTGTTATAATGTTGACTGAAAAACTCCAAAATATCCCAAAAAGTAGTGGTTGTTACCTTTTTAAAGACAAAAAAGGTCAAATTATCTATATTGGTAAGTCAAAATACCTCCCAAATAGGGTAAAATCTTACTTTTCTAACAAAAATCACTCAACAAAGACCAAAATATTGGTAGAAAACGTTGTAGATGTTGATTTTTTGACCACTTTAGACGAAAATTCAGCATTAATTCTTGAAAATGACCTTATTAAGACCCATAATCCTAAATTTAACATCAAATTAAAGGACGATAGGTCAAAAAAATGGTATTTAACCCTTACAAATGACAATTTTCCTCGTTTAATGGTTAAAAATGACACAAATTTAGACTCTGAACCATTAATTGAGGTACCAAGTAGTAGTTTATGTCATGAAATGTATGATTTATTACATGATATATTTAATTTACGGTCATGTTCTTATGAATTAACACCCGAAAACATTGGAAATGATAAGTTTAAGGTCTGTTTAGAGTACCATATGGGTAGATGTGATGCTCCTTGTGTGTCAAATATCAACAAATTTGTATATCGTGACGTTATTTCTGACCTAAAACAGGTCATTTCATTCAGTTTTGACCAACTTAAAGGTAAATTAACACGTAAAATGAACGCATTTAGTAAAAATATGGAGTTTGAACAGGCGAATACCATTAAATTTAGGTTAGATGCCCTTGATAAGTATGAAAAATGTGTAGAATCGGCACGAATTGGTGGTTATTTGGTGATTGCGGATGAATTTAAGACTGCTTATGGGTTAAAAAACACTCCAATTGACATAGAAATGTACGATAATTCACATATTATGGGTGATTGTCAGGTATCTGCCCTTGTTAGATACACAAATGGTAAGAAAAACACATCAGAATACCGTAAATTCAACATTAAAACAGTAGATGGTCCTGACGATTATGCATCTTTTGATGAGGTTTTACGTAGAAGGTTTACAAGATTACTAAAAGAACGTAAAAAACTACCTGATATGGTAGTGATTGATGGCGGTAAAGGACAATTAGGGGTGGTAAAGAGGGTTTTTGAGGAACTTTCACTACTCGATAGGGTAGATTTGTTATCTATAGGTAAAAATTCGTCTCACAAGTCAGATATTATCCATTTTTGTGACGGAAATAGTGTAAAATTTGAAAAATCTAAGTTTTTTAACCTACTTGGGTCTATTCAAGACGAAGTTCACAGGTTTGTTATCACGTTTCACCGTAAAAAACGTTCCAAATCAATGTTTTTATAATAAAAAACCCCATATGATTGTTTCAAATGGGGTTTTAGTGTGATTTATTGATGTATTAGTCTTCAGGAAAGATACTACTCTTAACTCTGACACCTTTTGGTAATTCAAAATCAGATCTTCTAGTTCTTTCTTGTCTTTTATATCTTGTAACAGGAAATTCACTATTTAATTTATTTAATTCAACGATATAGTCTGTCCCATGCTCATTAATTCTATTAATTACGTCGTCAACCAACTCAGTTCTTTCAGATGCTGATATTCCAATTACGAAATCTTCATTTTCATTAACAATATTTTTAACAATTCTGTTAATTTCTGATTCTGTGATTCTTTTTATCATTTTTTCTTTTTTTTATAATCCTAAATCCGATAAATCGATGTCATCATAATTATCATCTTCTTCATCTGGTAATGCTTCTTTGTAAGCTTGTTTTTTTAAGTCATTTACGATACTATCAACCAATCTTTGAATGAATTGTTTACCTTTAGGGTCGTCATTCAAGATTAATTGTGCAATTCTAAAAAATTCTTTAGCATCAAGTGCTGAAAATCTCATAAATAAGTAATGTTGGATGTGTTTTTTGTCTTCATCAAACAATTCCATAGGGTATGTCGCCATAAACTTCTCCCAAAAGATAGGACCAAGTCTTGAATCCCATATTTCTGATGGTAATGTGTCCTCGGCATTTAAAATCATCTCTTGTTGTTTTGGATCATCAGGTAAACCGTGAGTTCCAAAGATTTCATACACACCTTTTACTAATTCATGGACTAATAATGGGAATGTAACCGCCTTGGCTTTCACTGTAGGTGGATCTGTTTCTTCATCAACCTCTGATTGACCCATTTGACCTCCACCGCCACCGGCCATTCCTTCCATATCAGGAAAAATCCAATAAGCATGTTCCATTAATGCTTGTGATACTCCGTAAAGATTTAATAATCTTGGGTCCATGTCATTTAATTCTCTTGAAACTAACACATACATGTGTCCACCTTTAAATGCCGCTCCTTGAATAAGTGAATTGATGAATCTTCTTTTGGATCTTTCCAAATTAAAGTTCTCCATATCACCCATAAACTCTTCAACCTCTTCTTCAGACGGTAATTCAGGTTTTTCTTGCATCCCTTCAGCTTTACCCATAGGTTGCATTACAAGTTCTGCTTTGAATTGCATTGCCCCTTCAGGAATACCCATCTCTTCTTTAACAAGTTTAATTGCAAGTTGCTCCAACTCTTCTTTGTTTCTCATTTGAATACCAATGATCTGTTGCATTGATTGCCCAACGGTCATCATTAATTGCATAAGTGGGTTACCTCCTTGAATTACTTGCGTATTACCCATGTATCTTCTTACCTTCTCTACCGAATCTTTAAATCTTTTAGACGAAATTAACTCAATAAAATCTTTATCCATTTTTGGGATAGCCGGAAAGTTATGGTAAGGCGTTTCTTTACCTGTGATTTTTCTTTCGATGCCAGGTTCCATTCTTTCAGGTCCCTCATAATCTATAGGCGCTTCATTCAATTTTGTATTGATAGTAGCAAGTCTTGTCATTTCTAAACTTGACAATCCTTCAAGAACCAACTTAGCTCTTAAGTGTTCTCTTTCTTCAATTAAGTTTTTCATTATTAAGATTCAAAGTTTAATCCTAATTCATCAAAAGATAACCAATTTGGCATGTCAACATCAGCCACTTCATCTTCAGCCTTTGGATTCTTTTTCGGTCCTGGTTTTGGGTCATACGGTGTTTTTGGTTTTTTTGTTGGAGTATCAACATCAGGTCTTACTTGTGGTTTTATAGTAGTGTCACCAAACTCCACATCATCCATATCCTCAATGTCTAATACGTCCATATCTAAATCCGCCATATCCATGTCTTCTTCGACAGGTTTATTTTCTTGTTCTGAAATAACTCTTCCAGCTTTATAACCAAAAAGGTACTTCATTTCTTGTAATTCTTGTTTAATCTTGTTGTCCATAATAATTTATTTAATAAATATCTGTTTATAATTTTAAATCATCAAGAGATGTCAAATCATTAGACACCCCATCTATTTTTGATAACGTTTCAATACTATCTTTAATGTAATTTGTTTTAGGGTCCTTAGATGCCTTTAACACAACCACAGTAGGGTAGGTGTTAATATTTAAAGGTTCCGATGCTGCCATATAATGGTCTTCGTTACTGCTGTCAACTTGGTAATATAATGGTAAGTATTTAGACGAATTTAATATTTCGACGTTATTCTTTGATGAATTTAATTTGTTTAACGTTTCTTTGGTATTGTCATCACCATTTAAACCTACTAATAAAAATATATTCCTATCAAAATCCCAAGACCTTTGTAGTGCCACCTTGAAAGGAATATCTTCAAATTCAATTTTACTTTCATCTTCTGGTGTGATTTTGTTATTCGACATCATCAAATCTAAAATAAAATTTTCAAACGATTCTTTAGTTATTTTAACGACAACATAATTATTGTTCATAATATTTTTATTACAAACTATTTCATAATCTAATTTATTTTTAATATTAGCAACTGCGTCCGTAATTTCTTCAAGATTAGCATTTACATCTTCATTAGTGTTAAAGTATTCTAAAACGGCAGACTGTAACGCCATAATTATTGGTTTGGATAATGTCAAATTGTTAGGGTCCCACGATGAAACATCCATAGGTCCTTCCCCATATCCATAATATTCGTCTTCGGTAGATTTAAAATCACCACATGGGTTAAGTTCAGATGAGGTTGATTTATTAATGACTTCATCTTTTGGTATTAACACCAAATCCCCCACATTGGTTTCAGCGTTAAGTTTAATTGTTTTTAATTTTTTTTCTAATTTCTTAAAAGACCCAAATTCGGGAATGGTAATCAGAATGTTTGATGCAACATTTAAATTTCCAAATTTAAATTTACCTTCCGAATCTGTTTTTGTGGTATTTTGTTCCTTCACTAAATACCCATTCTCTATTGTTGATAGTGTAACCTCAACATCCTCTACAGGGATTCTACTCTCACTGTAATTAAAGATATCCGCAGACATAACATATTCAGAAACCACCTTACCAACAATTGATGTTGTGGTCTCCTCAGTGATTAACCCGTACAAAGATAGGATTCTTTGTTTATCGTTTTCCGTTATAATAAATTGTCTACCCATTTCTATTTAATCAGTTGTATATCTTCAATGTTATCCTCATTTGTTTCACTATCATAGACATCTTGGTCAATAATTCTACCGTCCCAATAATCATATTCACCAGTATTTCTCATACTAT
>Ga0078894_10000602_pt1 | contig 25334 bp, 16 predicted proteins | sample LauGreSu1BDMLBSD_2_FD_67506 | JGI IMG/M metagenome (GOLD analysis project Ga0078894, IMG submission 67506) | Freshwater lake microbial communities from Lake Michigan, USA - Su13.BD.MLB.SD (version 4) (version 4) | ecosystem: Environmental > Aquatic > Freshwater > Lake | place: Lake Michigan... | reverse complement strand
ATACGCATATTTTTTTGTTGTACTTTTTACATCATTTACTTTTAAAAGCACTGGGCAAGACAAAACATTATTTGAAAAACAACTTTTCATACAGGGTGAAGACACACTTCCTTGCAGGATATTAACCCCAATCGATTTTAATGAATCAAAAAAATATCCCTTGGTAATTTTTCTTCACGGTGCTGGCGAAAGAGGTAACAATAATGAAGCACAACTTACTTGGGGTGCTGATCTTTTTCTAGATTCGATAAATAGAAAAACATTTCCTGCAATTGTAGTATTTCCACAATGTCCTCAAAATGACAAATGGTCTGAATACAATAAAAATCCCAAGAGTGACAGCACAGGATATACCTGGGCAAGCGAAACATCATTTTCCAAGTCGTTGAAAATGGTATCAACTTTCATAGATACGCTGTTACAATCAAAACAAGTGGACAAAAAAAGGGTCTATATCATGGGACTTTCAATGGGTGGATTCGGCACACTTGAATTATTGTGGAGAAAACCAACTGTGTTTGCTGCAGCAGTCCCTATATGTGGAGCTGTTGATCCCAGAAAAACTGAGCTCTACAGACCCAGTCTTCCTATTTGGATTTTTCATGGAGAAAAAGATCCGGTGATTTATGTTTCAAATTCAAGGTTGTTGTATAAAACCCTAAAAGAAACTTCTAAAAAAGCATTGTACACCGAGTATCCAAACGTTAGTCATGATAGTTGGAAAAATGCGTTTGCCGAAAAAGACCTGTTGCCCTGGCTTTTCAAACAAAAACTCCAGTTAAAATAATCTCTAGAAACCAATTGAAAAGCCAACATGGAAATTCCTTGTTGGTGCCGCATTGAAAAAGCGAGAGCCGAATGCATTTAAATCATTCCCGAGACTATAATTTTGATTAAGGACATTATCTATTAATACAAAATAATCCAGGTCTGTTTTTCTAAATTTTTTCCTCCATCCCATCTTCATTTGCATCAATCTATAGTTGGATGCATAAAAAGTATTTGCATCATTCAAAGGGATACTGCCCGTATAATTGAAATTGATTTTAGTATACAAATTTTTTGCAAAATCCGCATCCAACGAAAAAGTAATTACTTCAGTGGGAACACCTGTTATTTTTTTTCCGGAAAAATTATTACTACCAATTGTATATTGATCGAATTGAAAATTATTGATTGTTGTTGATTGTGATAAAACAATTTTTTTAACTCCTTTAGCTGAAGCATTATTCAATAAAACCAAATAAAGCTCCGATTCAAGCCCTTTTTGGATGGTGCTACCTGCATTCACAAAATATTCAGCACCTGCTGAATTAACTTGTCTAACAATAGCATCCTTCAACCTAAAATCAAAATAATTGATCGTCCACCCCATTCTATTTTTTAATGCATTTATTTTAAACCCTACCTCTTTGTTCCAGCCATATTCAGCTTGCAAGTCAGTATAGAAACCACCTGCAGAAGGCCTTATTTCTGCAACCGTGGGTGAAGAATACCCTTTTGCTAGTTGCAAGTAAAAACCAACTGATGATATTGGGTCAATCATGATTGCAACACGTGGAAGAAGCTGAGGCTTGAATTCAATTGGATCACTCACACTATACAATGATCCTTTAATACGTCTAAGATCATTGCCGAAGCTATTAAAACTAACTCCAAGTTGCAAACGCATGAAATCAACCGGAGAAAGATTCAATTGAGTAAAACCAAATGCTTGCTTTGCCTTAACTTGATCTACAACTGACTTCCCGTCACTAACACCTTTTATATTTCCACTGCTGTCTATCTTATAATTTCCATATTGAATTTCTGCACCACTGGTCCATTGAAGTGGCATACCTGCTTTACTCTCGTATACAAATTTTGTTCTCAATCCAACATTTGATTCATTTCGTTTTTCATAGTTTGTTATGAATGGATTCTTAAAGCCAGTCAAGGAACTAGTAAAGGAGGTTGAATTGCTCCAGTTGTCAGAAATTTTATAATGAGATGAAATGCCTATCAAACCTGTCTTATTGAAGATGCCAGCGCGTTGGTCAACTGCTGATAACAAAGTTGCAGTTGCCGGCCTTGCCTGCTTAGGATTGGAAGCATATTGTGCTGCGGTGAGACCGCCAGGTGTTTTGTATTGCAAATCAGAAAACAAGAAAAATCCAGTAACGGTTGCTTTAGCACTAATCTTATGATCAAAGAAATATTGAAAATTATCCTTTCGCATGTTGCTATTGATCCTGTAGCCATTTGATTGAAAATGGTTTTGAACCAATTTCCCTTTAAATTTTTCAGAACCATGTTGGTAGCTGATATTTTCATTGAGAGTGCCGAAGCTTCCAACTGAAACTGCGATCTGAAAATCTTTATCCGTTTCTTTCTTTTTAAAGTCAGGAGTAAATAAAATTGCACCTCCTGTTCCAGCACCATAGATGCTTCCAGGAGGACCTTTTATCAGCTCTACATTATCAATACAAGCAACATCAAGCAGGTTTAAATAAGTATTTCCACCCGCATCGGTGAGGATAAAATCATTCAAATAAACTTTTACATTTCGTACGCCAAATGGAGAGCGCAACAGACTGCCTCTCATTGACAATCGGTAGCTGCCAGGCGACCGTTCTTCCATTCTAACACCTGCTATGTTATTAAAGGAAGGAAGCAATGAAAAGGTTGATGTATTTTGAAGTGATGATTTTGAAATGATTGAAATAGCTGCCGGCACCTTGCTTACAATCGTATTTGCATTGTATGCTTTAATTAAGATATTCTCTAATGGTTTAACTGAATCAAGTTTTTCCTGAGAAAAAGTTATTGAATAAAATAACTGAAGCAATACAAATGGCAATAAAATTCTCATTAAATGATATTGAAAATCTACAAATAAAAAACCCGGTATGTTGACCGGGCTTCTATAATATGATTTAATTATTTTTTGAGGTACATCACTTCTTTTACAATTTTTACCGTGCGAGGGACATCTGGTAAATATGCTGCAACAAGGTTAGGAGCATAGTGCATAGGAGCATCAGCAGCAGTGATCCTTCTGATTGGTGCATCAAGGTAATCAAAACCTTCCTTTTGAATTCGGTATGTTATTTCTGAAGAAACTGAAGCAAAGGGCCATTGCTCTTCAACGATTACTAATCTATTCGTTTTCTTAACACTTTCGAGTATGGTATACCAATCAAGTGGACGTATGGTCCTAAGATCAATTACCTCCGCGCTGATACCTTCCTTTTCCAATTCCTCAGCCGCTGCTAGTGCAACTTTCATCATCTTATTAAAAGACACGATGGTTACATCCCTTCCTGGCCTTTTTATATCTGCTTTTCCAATTGGGATCAAATATTCTTCTGCAGGAACTTCACCTTTATCACCATACATTACTTCACTTTCCATGAACACAACTGGATCATCATCTCTGATGGCACTTTTCAATAAGCCTTTTGCGTCGTATGGGTTGGAAACAGAGATGACCTTTAAACCGGGTATATTGGCATACATGCTCTCGAAGGCAGTTGAATGTTGTGCTCCCAACTGACCAGCTGAACCATTGGCACCTCTGAAAACAATCGGACAACCAACTTGTCCACCACTCATTGCCAACATCTTAGAGGCAGTATTTAGAATTTGGTCTAAAGGCAACACTGCAAAATTCCAGGTCATATATTCTACGATTGGTCGAAGTCCATTTTGAGCTGCGCCCACTGCAATACCTGTAAAGCCCAATTCAGCAATGGGTGTATCGATCACGCGTTTTGGACCGAATTCATCAAGCATACCCTGACTAACCTTGTATGCACCATTGTACTCTGCAACTTCTTCCCCCATCAGAAAGACCCTTTCATCTCTTCTCATTTCTTCCTGCATGGCTTCCCTGAGGGCTTCGCGAAACGCAATTATCCTTGACATAGACTGATTTTTGGTGATGCAAAAGTATTGCATGGAGGGGATATCAACAAAAGATGTTTGAACAACATTTTCACCAAAAAAATCAAGTTCTTAGACCCCTAATGAGGAAATTTTACAAAATCTCAGATCGATGGTTTTTTACTTTATGGCTAAATTTTTAACAACCATTGCAGAGGCCCCACCTCCCCCATTACAAATTCCTGCAGCACCATATTTGCCTTGGTGCCAATTGAGAATATGGATCAAGGACACTATGATTCTTGCACCGCTGCAGCCAAGTGGATGCCCTAAGGCAACCGCTCCACCATTTACATTTACTTTTAATGGATCTAATTTTAAACGCCTGGTATTTTCAATGCCCACAACAGAGAAGGCTTCGTTGATTTCCCAAAAATCGATCTGCTCCGATAATAAGCCAGCTTTTTGAATGGCCCTTGGAATGGCTATCGACGGAGTAGTTGTAAACCATTCAGGAGTTTGTTCAGCATCAGCATAGCCAATGATTGAAGCAACCGGTTTTAATCCCAATGCATCTGCTTTTTCTTTTTTCATTAGTACAATAGCAGCAGCACCATCGTTCATTGTACTTGCGTTGGCTGCAGTAACGGTACCCTCTTTTTCAAAGGCAGCTCGCAAAGAGCTCATTTTACCAAAATCAACACTAAAAGGCTCTTCGTCTTTGTCAATGATCTTATTGCCTTGTTTTGTTGAAATGGTTAAAGGAATAATTTCATTATTGAATCTCCCTTCATTCCATGCCATTTGTGCCCTGGTATAACTTTGAATAGCAAAATCATCCTGATCTTTTCGGCTAATGCCACATTCCCTTGCACAAAGTTCAGCAGCATGACCCATTGCCTTTTGATCGTATACATCTGTTAATCCATCCTTTGAAATTCCATCAATCAAGTTTCGATCACCATATTTATTACCCCATCGCATTGAATCAATGTAAAAGGGGACTTTAGACATGCTTTCCATTCCACCTGCAACAATTGTTTCTGCATCCCCCATCAAAATAGCTTGAACGCCCAATGAAATTGCTTTCATGCCGCTAGCACAAACCTTGTTTACTGTTGTACAAATTGTTTCAGGGGATAGTCCGGCGAAAATCGCGGCCTGCCTTGCAGGTGCTTGTCCCATATTTGCCTGTAACACTGCTCCCATAATAACCTGATCAATTTCACTGTTTTTCAATCCAGCTTCTTTAACTGCTTCTCGAATGGCATGGGCTCCCAGCTGTGTTGCAGAAAAAGAGGAAAGTTCACCACCAAATTTTCCAATGGGTGTTCTCTTAGCTGAAAGCACGTAAACCTCTTGCATAATTTAATCTTTAAAGATGATCGTAGCGGAAAATGGCTTCATATTCAACACTCCCTCAATAATAGGATGGGTTTTATATAACTGATTATTTGTAGCAAATATTTTCCAATTGCCTGAAGGCAATGGAACCTTTTTTGATGTGGCGTTGCCATTGAAGGCAACAAATATATTTTTCCAATCATCCCCAACTTTTTTTCCATCAAGATTAAATGATATGATTCCCTTTTCATCAACTCTCCTAAAAGATAATACCCCTGCAATTTCCTTCTGATCAGTCAATCTAAACGCAGGATGAGACTTTCGCATTTGTATCAATCCTTTTACATATTCAAAAACATCTTTATTGGTTGATTTTAATGACCAATCAATTGCATTGATTGAGTCGGGCGACTTAAATGAATTCTCAACTTCTTTTTTACTCCTTAAAAATTCAGTGCCAGCATGCAAAAAACTGATTCCTTGAGATGCAAGAACAATCGTCAAAGAAAGCTTGTGCATATCTTTTCTAAGTTCACTATCAGCATCCCGATTTGAAATAAAAATTTTATCCCACAAAACATGGTTATCATGACATTCACAATATGATATAACCTGAGATGGTGCTTTTGCATAGGGCTCTTTCGAATAATTGACCTTTGAATAATCCAATTGTGGATGTTCACATGCAGCAGCAATACCAAATCGAACACTTTCCTCGACATTGGTTTTGCCGGTTGCAAATCCTTTATCTTGGTGATCAAAAACGCTTCCTTTGATCCCGTCACGTAGGTCATCGCTAAAAACAGCAATTCCATTCAATAAGTGTGCATTTTTTTTCAAGGCCCGCAATGAATCAGGCAAGGGTGAACTGCCTGCTGTCCAACCTTCACCATACAATAGTATATCAGGTTTAATTCGATGAAGTTCTTTAGAAATCATATTCATCGTTTCAATGTCGTGTATTCCCATTAAGTCAAACCTGAATCCATCAACATGATATTCTTGAACCCAATACTTTAGGGATTCTATCATAAATTTTCGCATCATTGGTCTTTCTGATGCTGTTTCATTTCCACAAGCTGAAGCATTTGAAAAAGATCCATCCTCTTTTTGCCTGTAGAAATATCCTGGTACAAGTTGATTGAAGTACGATTCTTCATTTAGCATGGTATGATTATAAACAACATCCATCACAACCCTCAAACCAGCATTGTGCATTGAAGCAATCATGGTTTTAAATTCCTTAATTCTTACTGCTCCATTTTCAGGATTTGATGAATAAGAACCTTCTGGCACATTATAGTTCAACGGATCATATCCCCAATTATATTGTGGGAGATTCATGTTGGTTTCATCAATGCTATAAAAGTCGTATGATGGCAACAAATGAATATGTGTAACCCCCAATTCCTTCAGGTGATCAAGACCGGTTGAAAGGCCATCTACATTTTTCGTGCCAGTCTCAGCCATGCCCAAAAACTTTCCCTTTTGACTGATTCCTGATTGTTGGTGTATGCTTAAATCCCTTACATGCATTTCATAAATAATAGCATCTGTTGGAAGACCACCCAAATCAATTGGCATATTTTCCCTTGAACTGAATTTAGGAGATTGATCATTGTTCCAATAAACAGGATCAGTTTCATCAAGATCAACAACCATAGCACGTTTGCCATTTGCTCCTACTGATTTTGCATAAGGATCTGGTACTTCATTATACCATTTGCCATTTATATTTACCCTGAAAACATAATATAGATTTTTCAAATCACGGCTGATTGTTTTAACCCAAGTGCCATCTATACTTCGGTCCAGTTCCAAGGAGTCAATTTTATCATTTCCAAGCGATGATTTATAAAAAATGATTTCTGCTTTTTCAGCAAACGGACTCCATATTTTAAAAGTTGATGAGTTTTTGTTGTATGTTAATCCGAGGTCTGACCCATTATAAGTTGGATAGGCATCGATATTCAAAATCTGCGATGAATTACTTTTAGCAATAGTCATTAATAAAATGAATGTTAGTAAATTCTTGATTAGATAATTCATGCACTAAAGGGTTTCAAAATCAACAGTTGATTAAAATTAAACCACTCCTTGCGTTAGAAAATGCATACTTCTAACACATTGAAGCAAGTTCTAAAAATGGTGTCTCTTCCTTATCAGTTAATGTGTTTCCGGAGCAAGCGACCAATGTTCAGGTGAGCGCCATAAACCAGAAAGCAATAGCTCTCGCATAAAGAAAAACTCTTTAGGCAACTTATCATACATTCTAGAAAAAAGTTCTTCATGAGCAAGTATTTCCTGCTTCCAAGCTTCTCTATCGACTTCCATGACTGCATCATATTGGTCTGCAGTAAAGTCAGAATTACCCCAATCAATATCATCATATTTAGGCATCCAACCGATTGGACTTTCAATTGATGAAACTTTACCATTGACCCTTTCAACAACCCATTTTAAAATGCGCATATTTTCTCCAAACCCAGGCCACATGAATTTCCCATCAGCATTTTTTCTGAACCAATTTACTCCAAAGATTCTTGGCGGATTAGGAATTGTTCTTCCGAGTTCAAGCCAATGATTAAAATAATCTGCCATATGGTAACCACAAAATGGCAACATGGCAAATGGATCTCTTCTTACCTTACCCAACTCACCAAAAGCAGCAGCAGTAGTTTCAGACCCCATGGTTGCAGCCATGTAAACTCCGAAATTCCAGTTGAAAGCCTGATACAAAAGCGGAACAGTTGTGCTTCTTCTTCCACCAAATATAAACGCACTGATAGGAACGCCATCCGGATTTTCCCATTCATTATCTATACTTGGACATTGATGAGCGGGAGCTGTAAATCTAGCATTGGGATGTGCAACTGGCTTACCAGAAGCGGGATCATGCAGTTCATTTCTCCAATTGTATACTTTTTCGGGAACTTCTTTTGTAAGCCCTTCCCACCAAACATCACCATCAGGGGTTATTCCTACGTTAGTAAATATGCTATTGCTTGAAAGAGCTTTAATTGCATTGGGATTGGTCTTTTCGTTTGTACCCGGTGCCACACCAAAGTACCCGTGTTCTGGATTAATGGCATAAAGCCTACCATCTTTTCCTGGCTTGATCCAAGCAATATCGTCTCCAACGGTGGTCACTTTCCAACCATTCATGTCTTTTGGAGGAATTAACATGGCAAAGTTGGTTTTACCACATGCACTTGGAAATGCAGCAGCAACATATGTTTTTTTACCTTTTGGATCTTCTACTCCAAGTATCAACATATGTTCGGCCAGCCATCCTTCTTCTTTTGCCATAGCAGAGGCTATACGAAGCGCAAGGCATTTCTTTCCTAATAATGCATTGCCTCCATACCCTGAACCATATGAAGCGATGGCCCTATCTTCTGGGTAATGAACGATATATTTTACTGTTGGATTGCATGGCCACGAAACATCTTGTTGCCCAGGTTGCAAAGGTGCTCCAAGCGAATGAAGGCATTTTACATATTCTCCATCTTCCCCCATCAATTTCAGTACAGGATCCCCCATGCGCGTCATAATTTTCATATTCACCACAACATATGCCGAATCAGTAATCTGTACTCCTATTTTTGATAAGGGTGATCCAAGTGGCCCCATACAAAAAGGAATAACATACATTGTCCGTCCTTTCATAGAACCCGTGAACAAGCCTTTCATTTTAACTTTCATTTCTTTGGGATCTACCCAATTGTTTGTTGGGCCTGCATCTTCTTTTCTTCTGCTACATATGAATGTTTTGTCCTCAACCCTTGCCACATCACTTGGATCAGAATTACATGCATAACTATTTGGCCATCTCTCCTCATTAAGTTTTGTGAATGTTCCTGCTTCAACAAGTTTATTACAAAGGAAATTATATTCTTCATCTGTTCCGTTACACCAATGTATTGATTCAGGCAAGCATACTGCCGCCATTTCATTTACAAATTGAATTAACTCTTGGTGTTTTAAAAAGGAGGGTTGCTCATAATTCATGCTTACAGAATTTTAATGCGAAAATAAATAAATTGAAAACAGGTTTGTGGTTTTTATCATCAAGAGAACACACTAATTACGTAAAAGAAATTAAATGTGTGGAAAAACGTAGGATAATCAAAAAAATAGTCAATTGTTTGCATTAAGTTTTCTGATTTTCAGCCAAAAAAAGCAAAAATGATAGCCAAAAAATAATTAACTTGAAATCTCAAGATTCAAAGGAATAATCAATAGAACGATTTTAAATAGTAACATGCTTGCCAATAAAAAAATAGTTATCCTGACAGCAATTGTCTTAACAGTTTCATTGTCGTTTTATCTTGGAATAAATCATTCTAACGCAGAAGAAACCATACCAGAAGTAGTTGATTTCAACTACCATGTAAGACCAATATTATCAGATCGCTGCTTTAAGTGCCATGGTCCGGATGCAAAAGCAAGAAAGGCAGGTCTTCGTTTGGATACTGAAGAAGGTGCTTTTGCAGCATTGAAAGATGATCCTACGCATCATATTATAGTCCCCGGTGACCCTATGCAATCAGCTATGTATACCAGGATCATACATACAGACACTTCAGAATTAATGCCTCCGCCTTCATCCAATTTGTCACTTACAAAAACAGAAATAGAAATAATCAGAAAATGGATAGAACAAGGTGCAAAATTCAAAAAACATTGGTCATTTTTAACCCCAACAAAAACAAGTTTACCAAAAATTGACAGTGATTTAAAGCCGGTCAATGCAATTGATCATTTTATTTTTTCAAAACAAGAGACAATTGGCTTAGAACCAAACGAAGAGGCAGACAAGGAAGGATTATTGAAGAGGGTTTGTATGGACCTAACAGGACTTCCCCCCACAATTGAGATGCAAGAGAGTTTTCTGAAAGACAACTCTCCAAATGCTTATGAAAAAATAGTTGACAAATTGCTCTCTGATAAACACTATGGTGAAAAGATGGCAATTCAATGGCTAGATGTTGCAAGATATGCAGATAGTCATGGCTACCAAGATGATGGTTATCGCACCATGTGGCCATGGAGGGATTGGGTCATCAATGCCTTCAATAAAAATTATCCTTATTCAACATTTCTAACATGGCAACTTGCTGGAGATCTTTTGCCAAATCCAACTAAAGAGCAGCTATTGGCAACCGGGTTCAACCGAAACCACAAGATCACACAGGAAGGTGGAATTATTGATGAGGAATATAGAATTGAATATGTAACTGATAGAACGAACACATTTGGTAAGGCCTTTATGGCAATTACCTTGGAATGTGCAAAATGTCATGACCATAAGTATGACCCAGTTTCTCAAAAGGAATACTATAGCATGTTTGCATTTTTCAATCAAGTAAAGGAGAAAGGACTTGTTGGAGATATCAGCCTTGCATCACCTGGTGATCCTCCAATCATGAAAATCAGTACCGAAGATGTAAATACTGTATTAAATTTCATCAATAAAAAAGATACTGGAGCTGTAACAGTGATGATCATGCAAGATAGTCTCAATATAAGAGCAACGAGGCTGTTGAAAAGAGGCGTATATGACCAACCTGCAGATACAGTTGAAATGACAACACCAACAGCTATTTTGCCATTTTCTCCAAAAAAGTTTGAGAAAAACAGGTTAGGTCTTTCTAATTGGTTGGTTGATGCTGAAAATCCACTTACGGCAAGGGTATTTGTAAACCGAATATGGTCAGAACTATTTGGTCGTGGGTTGGTAAAAACAACTGGCGACTTTGGGATGCAAGGAGAATTACCCAGTCACCCTGAACTGCTTGATTGGTTAGCTGTTGACTTTCGCGAAAATGGATGGGATATTAAGAGAATCATAAAGATGATGGTCATGTCTGCTACTTATAGACAATCATCCAAGCGAACAGAGAAAAAATTCAACATCGATCCAGAAAATAAATTCTACAGTTATTTTCCCAGAATGAGGTTAAAAGCTGAACTACAGAGAGACTTGATCTTAAGTAGTGCAGGAATATTGAATCCAGAGATTGGTGGCCCAAGTGTAAAACCATATCAACCTAAAGGAGTATGGGAAGCAACAACATCAGGGCGAGGTGAACTTGCAAGATATAGACAAGATACCGGAACAAAATTATACAGAAGGGGAATTTACACTTTCATAAAAAGGACTGCCCCTCCTCCTTCAATGTTGATCATGGATGCCAGCACGCGCGACCAATGTGAAGTAACAAGGTTGAGGACAAACACTCCTTTGCAAGCATTGGTTTTAATGAATGATCCACAAATTTTAGAAGCAGCCAGGGTGTTGGCTGAAAGAACATCAAAATTAAATATAAGCGAGGAAGAAAAATTGAAGTTATTATTCAGAAAAATCGTTTGCAGAGTGCCGTCGGAAAAAGAATCAAAAATGCTTTTGGCGTATTATCAAAAAGAAAAGAAAAAATTTGGAAGCAACATTGAAAACGCAAACAACTACTTACAGGCTGGTGAATACGTAAAAGCTCAAAATAAAAATCCAACTGAAACAGCAGCATTGATGCAAGTAAACCATATGCTATTCAACTTGGATGAAACTACCATAAAATAACGAGATGGAAAATCAAGAAAAACAATTCAGACTCAATGTAACAAGAAGGCATTTCTTGACAAAGGCTGGTCTAGGATTTGGAAGTGCTGCCCTTGGGGGTCTACTGTTTAAAGATCAATTATTCGGTTCAGGAGAACCTGCTTCTCTACCGGTAGGACTTGCACAATACGCTCCAAAGGCAAAAAGAATTATTTACCTTTTTCAAAATGGTGCACCATCTCAGCTAGAAACATTCGACTACAAACCTTTACTGAATAAGATGCATGGTCAGGATCTTCCTGAATCAATTAGAAATGGCCAGAGGCTTACGGGAATGACAGCCTTCCAGGATAAATTTCCATTGGTAGGATCCAGTTTTGACTTTACACAACATGGACAATCTGGTGCATGGATTTCATCCTTGTTCCCAAACATTGCTTCCATTGTTGATGATATTTGTATTGTTAGAACAATGAACACTGAGGCGATCAATCATGATCCAGCACTGACTTTTTTTCAAACTGGATCTCAACAGGGAAACAGACCAAGCATGGGCGCATGGATGAGTTATGGTTTGGGAAGTGAAAACTCAAATCTTCCAGCTTACTGTGTTCTACTGTCTAGGGGGCGTGGAAATGGACAGGGTGTTTATTCAAAATTATGGACCAATGGATTTCTTGATAGCCAACACCAAGGTGTTGTATTTAGCAGTGGAGAAGATCCAGTATTATATTTAAAGAATCCAGAAGGACAAGATCGCACAAGCAGAAGGGACATGCTTGATGAGTTAGCAAAATTCAATTCAGAAGCATTTGAGAACTTTGGTGACCCTGAAATCAATGCCAGGATCAAGCAATATGAAATGTCGTATCGCATGCAAACTGCGGTACCTGAATTGACGGATTTGAGTAAAGAGTCTGATCAAACAATCAAAATGTATGGTGCGGATTGTCTGGTTCCAGGAACATATGCAGCAAATTGTTTATTAGCCAGAAAACTTTCAGAATCAGGAGTTCGTTTCGTTCAACTATATCATCAAGGATGGGATACCCATGGAAATCTCACGAACGACATGACCATGCAGGCAGAAGATGTTGATCGCGCATCAGCAGCATTGGTAAAAGATTTGAAGCAACGTGGATTATTGGATGAAACATTGGTAATATGGGGAGGTGAATTTGGCAGAACAAACTATTGTCAGGGAAAAATTGACAAAGAAAATTATGGACGTGACCACCATCCAAAATGTTTTAGTATCTGGATGGCAGGAGGTGGAATAAAGCCTGGCATGGTTTATGGCGAAACAGATGAATTTGGATATAACATTGTGAAAGATCCTGTTAGTGTTCATGATTTTCATGCTACTGTTCTTCACTTAATGGGTATCAACCATGAACAATTAACATACAAACATTTGGGAAGGCGATACAGATTGACTGATGTGGCTGGACAGCTTGTCAATGGAATTCTATCTTAATCATTTTTGAAAAGTATTTATGTCGAGACAAGTATTTGTGCTCTCTAATCTAATCATAGTACTACAGGTATTTCTTTTACTATTTTGCTTTGTTGAATTAGGCAATCTTCCGGAAGCAGTACTATTTATTGGACATTTTCATCCTATACTACTTCATTTACCAGTTACACTCATACTTTTATTGGTACCTATTTCAATGTTTCTTTACGCAAGAAAAGATAAAAATGAATTTGAAAATCTTTTTACTCTTTTATTGTACTATGTAACTCTTATTACTACTTTAACTGCCATATTAGGGGTTTTTCTGGCAACGGGTGAAAATTACAATTCAGACTCACTTTTTTATCATAAGTGGCTTGGTGTTTCAATAGCACTTTTTTGTCATTTAATGATTTACATAAGAAATTGGAGTAAAGAAAACAGGTTAACTTGGAATGTTGTAATGTTTGTTGCTGTTATCATGATAGTTGCTACAGGACACTATGGTGGCACATTGACACATGGCAAAGATTATCTTAGCTTCAATAATGAAATTGAAATAAACAACAAGGCTGTCTTTTCTACAGACACTACCCTATTTGCAGGAGGCATTCAACCAATATTAAATGAAAAGTGCATTTCATGCCACAATTCAAACAAATCAAAGGGTGGATTGAATATGCAAGACTTAGAACATATTTTAAAAGGAGGAAAATCAGGAGCAATATGGGTTGCTGGTAATCCTGAAAAAAGCCAAATCATTGAAAGATTATTATTGGACATAAATGATGAAAAACACATGCCCCCAAAAGGCAAGTCACAACTCAGCATAGATGAATTGAATTTATTCACGGAGTGGATCAAGGCTGGTGCAGATTATAAGGTGCATTATGCAAGCTTATCTGAAAAAGACACATTGCATAAAATTATTGCAAATTTAGTTTCAACTCAACCTAAAAACGAAGTCACTAAAACCTATAATTTTAAGCCAGTAGCTAAAGATGTGATTGAAAAACTAAATTCTCCATTTAGAAGGATCCTGCCAATTTCTGTGAACTCTCCTGCCCTTTCAGTAAAATTCTATTTAAAGGAAAAATTCAATATGAATATGTTGAATGAATGCAAGGAGATTGCAGATAACATAATAGAACTGAATCTTTCTGGCATGCCAGTTGATGATGAAGTATTCAAGATCATTTCAACTTTTTCAAATCTCGAAAAATTGAACTTGAATGCTACTGGAATTACCGGTAAAGGAATCAATCAACTTGCTACTTGTATAAAACTGGAACAAATTTCTGTTACTACCACAAGTTTGGGAATTACTGAAGTTAAATCACTTGAAAGGATGCCTTCGGTAAAAAATGTATTCATCTGGAATACAAAAATTAATGAGTCTGATTTAGCTTCCCTAAAAAAATCATCTCCTGGAATCAATTGGAACTATGGCTATATCCCTGATAAAAATGAGCTTCTAAAACTTTCAGCGCCCTTCCCTACTGACAAGGAAAAAACAGTCCTTGAAAAACAAGAATTCGTCACCCTAAAAACTCCATTCCCTGGTGCGAAGATCAGGTATACTTTAGATGGATCGGATCCGGATTCAGTTAATGGGGAAATTTACACTATGCCTATTCCAGCAAATGGATTATTGAGGGTTAAATCACTTGCAACTGCTGAAGGTTGGATCAGTAGTTCCATATCCGACTTTACCTTTTTTCAAAAAGGATTGCCATGTGATTCGGTCGTCTTACTATCAAAGCCATCAAGGATAAGTCCCCCGGGTGCTGCTACCATTATAGATCAAAAAAAAGGCTTGAGTCAAACTGCTGATCAGTTGTATATCAACTGGATCGGTTTTCGCGAGAATCCATTCAAAGCAGGCTTCTACCTTAAAAAAGATACTGAGTTACAAGAAGTTATTCTGAGCCTGGCAGATATGACAGGATCATATGTATTTCCACCGACCAGTATAATAGTTAAAGCTGGTGACAGTCCTAAAAACTTAAAAATAATTGGTCAAATAAATCCAGAAATGCCCGGTAAACACAGACCCAATACTGCATTACCATATATTGTATCCATCAAACCGGGCAAGTACAGTTATGTTGAAATAGAAGCAAAAAACTTACAGAAATTACCACTTTGGCATGAGGGTAAAGGAGAAAAAGCATGGGTTTTTGTTGATGAAGTTTTCTTTTATTGAGATGATCTAAAATACACTTATTTGCACTCAATTAATGAGCCTAATCCATTAGATTATTGCATATAAATAGCTCTTAAATCTTAGCCAAAGGGTTTCATAGATAAAAATTAAGCCAAAAAATCTCCTTAATTTCACCGAGTTCCAAGGCAGTAAAAGATACTTTTTCAAATAGAAATAATTGATAACCCAACAGACGATACAAGAGATCCAAAGTAGAATAGACATCTATGATGTTATTGGCAGTTTTATAAAACTCAAACGAAGAGGCACCAATTACATTGGAAATTGTCCATTTCACAATGAAAAAACTCCTTCGTTTACAGTCTCCCCATCAAAAGAAATCTATAAATGCTTTGGATGTGGAAAGAGTGGTAATGCCATTGGGTTTGTAATGGATCATGAAAAATACTCCTATGTTGAAGCATTGAAGTGGCTTGCGGCCAGGTATAATGTTGAGATCGAGGAAACTGAAACAAGTCCAGAATACAGAGAACAGCAACAGCTTGCTGATAGCCTGCATATCATAAATCAGTTTGCAGCAAAATATTTTGCAAATCAATTAACGGAAACTGAAGAGGGGCAAACAAATGCATTAAGCTACCTTAAAGAAAGAGGTTTCAATGATGATATAATTAAAAAATTTCAAATAGGATATTGCCCAGACCAACGAGATGCTTTCTCAAAGGAAGCCTTGAAAAATCAATATAGTGAAGACATATTAAAACGCAGTGGGCTGTGTGTACAAAGAGATGGCGGTTTAGCTGATAATTATAGAGGAAGAATCATATTTCCAATACATAATCAGAGTGGTAAAATTATTGGTTTTGGTGCTCGCGTGATTGGAAGTATTGACCGTGGCCCTAAATACATTAACACACCCGAGAATGAACTGTATGTAAAGAGTAAGATTTTATATGGATCTTATTTTGCAAGACTAACTATAGATAAAAATGACGAATGTTATCTTGTTGAAGGATACACAGATGTTACCGCAATGCACCAAGCCGGCATTGAAAATGTTGTAGCCTCTGGGGGAACGTCTTTGACAATTGACCAGTTAAGACTCATAAAGAAATACACAAAGAATCTGACGATCATTTATGACGGAGATGCTGCGGGTATAAAAGCAGCACTAAGAGGCCTGGATCTGGCAATTGAAGAAGGCTTGAATGTACAGCTAGTATTGATTCCTGATAAGGAAGATCCTGATAGCTATGTAAAAAAAGTTGGAGCTGACTCATTTAGGGAATTTGTAAACAAGAATAAGAAAGACTTCATCTTGTTCCAATTGGAAGTGTCATTAAAAGAGGCTGGAAATGATAGCAATAAAAAATCAATTGTTGTAAATCAAATTGCAGAATCAATTTCCAAGCTCAACAGAGCAGAGGATTTTACACGTCAACAAGATTACATCAATCGATGCTCAGCATTATTGAAGGTAGATGAACAGGGATTAACAGCACTGGTAAATAAATTCATCAGGGAAAAAGAAATAAAAGATGAAAAAAGAATTACCAGGGATAAAAAAGAGGATGAAGTACAATTAGCAGCAAAAGAAACCGAATCTGCGGATAATAATATTTCAGATCTACTTTCTAAAGATGAACAAAATGAAAAAGGCGTAATGCGTTCATTATTGGAATTCGGGCTTTGGGCATGGGATGAAAACCGAACTGTTGCTGAATTTATATTTGAAGAAGTTGAAAATAATGGACTCGAAGATCTAATAGAGAATAAAATTCTTGTGAAAATTTTTAATCATTATAAGTCCATGTTCAATGAAGGTGTAAACCCCAACGAAAAACATTTCCTTTACCATCCAGATCAACAGGTTGGAGAGCTTGCAATTTCTCTATTTACCGATCGATATGAGATAAGTCCAAATTGGAAAGATTATTACGAAGGAGAACTTCTTTCCCGGGCTCAACTATACAGAGAAGAAGTTGAATCATGCATGATGTATTTAAAACTAAAAAAGGTCAAACGATTAATACTGGAAAATCAACGTGACCTGGAAACAGAAAATGATGATGACAATTTAATTATGTTGCTACAAACACATAAGCATTTAAAGCAGTTGGAAATGGACCTTATGAAAAAAATTGGCACAGTGATTTTTAAATAGCCATACAATTAGCCTTTTATATCATTTAACTTATAATTTGTAACTTTATGTACAATCCATAAAGTTAAGGTTCCGACAGTGAAAAGAATAGCACCCCAAATACTTGTATTTTTAATTGAACAAATCCTTTGTGGAATTGCTATTTCATCTTCTATAGCGATCCTTAAGCTTTTATCGAAGATCTCATTTGATGGTACCATATCATTAAAAATCATATTGGTTAACCAAGCCATTTGTATCTTATTTACGTTGATATATAAAACCTATAAAGACATAATAAGATTTTCAGAGATCAGAAATATTTTCACCATTCTATTACAAGTGTTGAGCTCATTAACATTGTGGTTTACTATTTTATTTTTTATTGGCATTCAAATTTTCGGTGTAAGGGTACCCTATTCAATGATGGTGATAAATGCCACATTAGCTGTAACTTTTATAATAGCATTTAGGGTAATAATCATTGAAGTATATTTCAGGGCAATAAGAAGCTCCAAAAAAACGCATAATATCATTATATATGGCGCAGGCGATATAGGAATTGCCTCAAAAAAGGCCATCGAGATGAATATGCATAAACCTAGTATAGTTAATGTATATATAGATGACAACCTAGAAAAGATCGGAAAAAACCTTGGAGGAATTAACGTAGAACCTGCAAGTATAGATAATATTGACAGGTTGATCAAAAAATACGCTATTAATGAAATCACCATTGCTACTTCTAATCTCATGCCTGAGAAAAAGATAGAACTAGCAGAACTTTGTTCTCAATATGATGTGAAGTTGAGTCAAATCCCACCTTTGAGTGAATGGATGGATGGTGTATTCAGGAGTCACCAGTTAAAAGAGGTCAGCATTGAAATGCTTTTACAAAGACCTGTAATAAGCTTATTCAATAAAAAAACGTCAGAAGAATTGAAAGGAAAGACTGTACTTATCACTGGTGCAGCCGGAAGTATAGGCTCTGAAATAACAAGACAATTAGCAAGCTATCCTGTAAAAAAATTGGTTTTACTTGATCAATCAGAATCTGGAATTTTTGATTTGATGAATGAAATGAAAATTTCATACACACAAATTGAATGTATACCTGAATTAGCAACAGTAAGAGAGCTGTTAACATTGGAAAAAATAATGGAGCACCACAAGCCAGATATCGTATTTCATGCAGCTGCATATAAGCATGTACCATTGTTAGAACTTTTTCCAATAGAATTACTTAGAACCAATGTATTTGGAACTATCAATTTAGCTGAAGCTGCTGCAAAAGCGAATGTAAAGAAGTTTGTAATGATCAGTACAGACAAAGCTGTGAATCCTACTAACCTTATGGGAGCAAGCAAGAGAATAGCTGAAATTTACATTCAAGACTTGAATTCAAAGGGTGAGATGAAGTGTATAACCACTAGATTTGGAAATGTGCTGGGGTCCAATGGTTCTGTTGTTCCTACCTTTAAAAAACAAATTGAAAGCGGGGGGCCTGTTACAGTAACGCATCCTGAAATAACACGTTACTTCATGACTATTCCGGAAGCAAGCATGTTAGTATTGGAGGCTGCAACAATGGGAAAAGGTGATGAGATTTTTGTTTTTGATATGGGGGAACCGGTAAAAATTATTGATTTGGCTAAAAGAATGATAATGTTAGCTGGATTGATTCCAGAAAAAGATATTGAGATCTGCTATACCGGGTTGAGGCCAGGAGAAAAGCTATTTGAAGAATTATTCAAAGATTCGGAAACATTACAACCCACACATCATCCGAAAATAATGGTGGCAAAGAAGAGTATTCAAGATGAAAATTTTGTCAGCAACTTGAATGAAATAAAAAAAGCGATAGAAACTGAAACAGATAATAAAGAAAATATAATAGATTTAATAAAGAAAATAATCCCTGAATATCAAGAAAATAATGCACCAGCTAGTTAGTGCTTTACGCCAGATCCCAATATTACTTTTGAAAAAGTAAGCAATAATATTTTCAAATCGAATCTAACAGATCTGTTATCAAGGTATTCCTTATCAAATTTACACTTGTCATCTATAGACAATTCATCACGCCCATTTACTTGTGCCCATCCAGTAATACCTGGACTTAATTTATCTATTCCATACTTCTTTCTTAATTCAATCAAATCGTATTGATTATGTAAGGCAGGTCTAGGACCTATAAATACCATTTCACCCTTTAATATGTTTATTAGATTAGGCAGTTCATCTAAACTAAACTTACGCAGGTACTTGCCAATCCTTAATAAATATTTATTTGAATCCAATAGCATATGCGTAGGCAATTCCGGGGTATTCAATTTCATTGTTCTGAATTTATAAATGACAAAACTCTCAGAATTCAACCCTACCCTTATTTGCTTATATAGAAATGGTGTGCCATCATCAATGATGATAAATAAGATGATTAATAAAAATAAAGGTGAAAATAAAAATAAAAGAAAAAAAGCTAAAATTTTATTGATCATGCAATAATCAAATTTTTATATATATAAGAAAAGCCTGAACGTTATAATGCCAAATAAAACGAACAAAAAACTGTACCTATTTAATAAATTTTCCAATCTTGAAATAAAGGATAATTGGGTATTCATTAATAAATACAAGAAAATATAAAAAGAAAATCGAAAACCCATAACAGCATTAAAGTAAAAAAGTACGATGTAAATAACTAATAATAAAACATAATGGTAGTTAAGTAAAATATTTTTAAAAGAATAAATGTATAAAATGAAAATTGATAAACTCACATAAAAAACAACATTATGTATAGTATAATTATAGAGAGCTGAATTTTTTTTAAAGTCTTTATATTTTAAATAAAAGAATGACGATTCGGTATAAAAAATAAAAAAGAAAAGGAGGATAATTAAAACCACAATGGGAACAATATAAAAATTCAACTTTTTATTCCTGAAAAAAGAAAGCAAAAGAACAGGTATGGTTGTAATATGAAAAAAAACTGCACTGAAAAATGAATAAACAAACCGACCTTTTGACATATAATAAAAAAACAAAGCAATTATCATGTAAGCGATAGCATTGCGAAGTAAGATGAAAGAAAACAAGATGAAAAAAAGGTTAAATGTTAAATATTTTCTCCAAAGTGTTATGTCCTTAACAAAGGCAAGCCAAGTGAAAAAGGAAATTCCAGCTACAAACAAAAAGTAATAATATATTTCTAAAACCGATGGTATGGAAAACCAATGAAGTAAATTTTTTGAAATAAACTTAAAATAAGGCTCAATTAACAGATCAAGCAGACGAATAGGCTTATACCCATTGTCGGAAAGAACGCGGGTATATGTAAAATAGTCACGAATTTCAACTAGAGGAACTAAAGACTTAAAAACAATAGATAGAAAAACAAATAAAATGAGAAATAAAAACTTTTTATTCTTTGCTTGAACTTTCAATAAAAAATAATAAGAAACTAAAACCATCAAAAACAAGATGGAATCAATACTTAAAATAATAGAAAGATAAGAATTATTAAATATAGGATACATTAAAGATTAAAAATTATTTTTTAAAACTCAATATTAAATCATTCAAGCTGCCATATGGCATATCTGAATTCATGGCATTTTTAATCTTGGTATTATCAACCAATAAGGTTGAAGTTAATTTATTGAGTCGACTTAAATTAAATGGCAATTTTAAGAAGGTTCCAAGTAAAAAAAACAAACGGATAAACAGTATTGGAAAGTTGAGAATAAGTGGTTTTTTATTAAACAATTTGGCAAAAGCAACATACAAATCATTTATATGATATGAATGATCATCAGCCACATGATAAGTTCCGCTATCAATTACCTTCTTTGAAACTAGCTGATCAATTACAAAAAATAAATTTCGAATATCGCAAAAAGATCGCTCAGAACGGTAACTGCCTAATGGCCAAAACGGGATTTTTTTTATAAAATCATGCAAAAGCTTCAAATTGCCTTTGATGTCTTTCCCATAAACTAGAGGTGTTCTTAAAATATAATATCTTTTACGTTGAGGTAATTTGGATTGAGAAATGTACAACTCAGATTCAAATTTCGACTTAGCATAATTGGTTACTGGAGCTGGATTCATATCCTCTGTTAAAGGAACGAGTGAATCAGCGCCTAAAACCAATATTGAACTCATAAAAATAAAAACAGAGGAATCCGATTTTAAAAATTTATCAAATAAAGAATTTGTAAGAATAGTGTTTGAAATATAATACTGGTCAAAATCAGTGATATCCGCTGTATCATGGGCTTTTCCAGCTAAGTGTATAACAATATCAATATTATCCAATAAAGTATCTGATCTTAGATCTTCTCTTGATGGTAGAATTAAATTATACTTACCATTAAAATGATTCATAAGGTGCCTTCCAATGAATCCAGAACTTCCTGTTATCAGAACATTAAGCATGATAAAATGAACTTAATGTTTTATTATTAATTCTACGTCTGTAGCTATCTAAGAAAAAGCCCCACTTTTTAAAATATTTCAATGCAGAAGTGATATAAATATAGAACAATTTGAATTGTTTATTGGCGCCAGAATTATAATCATGTGTAACATTAATTGAAGTATTAATTACAGTCCTGAACTTAGTTGAAACCCTTCTTGATAAATCCCAATCTTCAAAATAGAGAAAATAACGTTCATCAAAAGAACCAATTTGTTGAATAGCTTCTCTTCTAATTACAGAAAAACAGCCAGAAACAATAGGGATATCAAATAAACCAGCAGAAGGCAAATTCCTCAATTCATATTTAAAAACATACCTTTTTAAGAAAGGTAATTTAAAATTTATTTTACGCGCAAGTATACTAAGAGGAGATGGAAGCAACTTGGGTAAATATTGTATAGATCCATCTGAATTTAAGATTGTTGGCATCATTAATCCAATAGATGTATCAGAGTTCATCGACTCAATTAAGCCCGAGATCGTATCATGATTGAGCGTAATATCAGGATTGATAATAAAATGAAGCTCTGAGCCTAGTTCATAGGCTTTCTTTATTGCAAGATTATGAGCAGCTCCAAATCCTATATTTTTATTACTTTTTTCATATTTGATTCTATCATCCAGAATCTCGAGAAATTTTTCATCAATAGCACTATTATCAATTAGATACAGCAATTCTATTTTACCCGAATTTAATATTGAATTAATTAGGTTTTGAATTGATGAAAATGTTGTCTTATAGAGCACTATACTCGCAGAATACATAATACTAAAAGATTAAAATTAATCTTGCACTAAAAGTTCGTCAATTTTACGATCAAACTTATCATTAAATTGATAATCAAGGATTTTCTTATATGCGCTAGCCACTAATTTTTTTTGAATATCTTCTGATTGGATTGATTCGATCATTTCTGATAAATGCTCGGAATTACAAGGATCAAAATAAAGACAATCAACTTCATCCAGAAAAAATTCTTTTAAACCAGAACGGTTGGTCATTATAACAGGCTTTTGGGCAATCATTGCCTCAAGCGCAACCAAACCCCAAGATTCATTTATTGATGGTTGAACAAGAAGATCAATTTGAGAAAAAAACAGATCAACATTATCAACTGCAGAAATAATTGTAAGCTCATTTTTAATATTCAATCCGGTCGCCAATTCCTCTAGTTCAGATCTGTACGGACCATCTCCACAAACCAATAGTGAGAGGTTCAACTGTGTGTTTCGATTTCTTATCAATTTAATTGAATGCAGAATTATATCAATATTTTTCTCTTTTGTTATTGACCCTATGAATCCAAGCACAACCTTACTGTTAATTTTATTTTCACTTGAATTCAATGAAAATCTCTTAATGGGAGAATAAAGAACAGTATACTGTGTTGTATTAAATTTAATTTTTAAATCTTGCTCCCATAGATCTTTACTCGTGTTTGAAACAAAAATTGTATGAATATGCTTTTTAGTTAATATCCATCGATACACCCAGCGTGTATATGTTGGAGTCATTCTTGATAAATCATTTGAGTTTTCATGAATATGAAAAACAGTCTTCCGTTTTAATATTGACGCTAATGTTAAAGGCATTAAATTAACAGAAGAATTGATATAAATTGTATCAATTTTATTCTGAATAATGTATAAAGCAATTTGAAAAAAAGAAGGAATATTTAAAAAAAACATTAGTATTTGATAGTATAACTTAACGGGACTAACAAAAAAATAGATCGGCTTTACGATAACAGGCAATCCTTTAAATAAATTCTTGAAACTTGTCCCGTGCGTTCGAGGATAAATTAAATGAATTTTTCGAAAATTTTGATTAACACAAACATGTTTCACAATATATTCAAGGACATATTGCGCTCCTCCTTTATATCCAGAATGACTTATAAATAAAATATTACTCATCTATCAAATAAATATATAGTATAATATCATGGAATTTTTAGGAATAAACCGTTAACCAACCCACTTAACGAAAATTTTATTTTCTGCAACTTGTTTTTCTCAGCAATAATTATACCCATTAACTCGTAAATTATTCTTTCAAATATTATATAGAATAAAATAGGATAATTTTTTACATGTTTCCTCAACACAAGAATTGAATTGAGCATTATCATTTTTCTTCGCTCAGGCGAATGGTTACCAGAACGTAAATTTTTATAAAGGAAACGATAAGATATTCTATCGCCAATAGTATGCTTGAAAGAATAATTTGAATTTAAAATAAGTCTATACCCCTTTTCTGTTGCCCTTAAACAATAGTCTGTATCAATATGATCAACTTTCATAACCTCATCATACTTTCCTATTTTTTTCAAGGCATTATGTTTCCATACAGAACAAGAATTTATCATAAATGAAACCTGTGAAATCCCAATATGATCTCTCGGTATCCGTCTAAAAGAGAATTTACTCAACAACATATGAGAGCCTCTTGTCGAAGTGTTGGAATCAATATAAATAGGTGCTGAAGCAGCAACGAATTGATCCTCAAAAACAGCATAAAATTCATCATCAAACAAACTATATAAGGTTGATGTGTCAGTATCGTCATCTAAAAAAAGAACGAATTGCGGATCTATATCAATTAGCTTCGATAATGCTAAATTATAAGCGCCGGCCAAACCATTTTTATTATGATTCTGTAAAATCACATAATTAGAAATAGATTGATGCTCATTAAGAAGTTCTTTTTGCGAATTATTAATGACCAAATAATATTTGAATAAAGATGTGATACCATTAATTTCATCAGTAGAAATTTCAGTATTATTATAGACCACCTTTATAACGGCTGTAAATTCTTTCATAAGAACTTAAGAAAAAATCATTTGAATACTAAAAAAGCATATTTCGTTTATCACTAAGAATGGAGTGCGATTACTTTAACACTATTTTTTTTAAAAAAAGAAAAATCATTTTTGAAATAAAAACAGTGAAAGACATGTAACCGTAACGATATTTTATTCGATCTGATTCTGCCATTGCAGGAATGGAACTTGATAACCCACCCTCCCTAAAATTAGCAAGAACCTCCTCAATAAAATAAAACCTTACCCCTTTCTGTTTAATTCTTAACATGAATTCGTAATCAGCGGCATATTTATATTTCGTATCGAATAAGCCATACTGATCATATATATTTTTAGTTACAAAACAAGTTGGGTGCTGTATCATGTTTTTGGAAAGACCCTCTGCAGTAAAGCCTAATAGAGCCTCAATGATATTATTTTTATTGAGATGCCTAGCCAAACCATAAAATACATCAAATTGAGGGTTTTTAATATATACATCTAC
>Ga0078894_10000601_pt1 | contig 25356 bp, 20 predicted proteins | sample LauGreSu1BDMLBSD_2_FD_67506 | JGI IMG/M metagenome (GOLD analysis project Ga0078894, IMG submission 67506) | Freshwater lake microbial communities from Lake Michigan, USA - Su13.BD.MLB.SD (version 4) (version 4) | ecosystem: Environmental > Aquatic > Freshwater > Lake | place: Lake Michigan... | reverse complement strand
AAGGTCCGTGAGCGGCCGGCCGGTACGGTGAACAGCAATCTGGTCAGCGGCGAAATCGAAGTGCTGGCCACGGCAATGGAAGTGCTCAATGCGTCGCAGACACCGCCGTTCATGATGGACGACGAGCAGTTGTCGGAAAACGTCCGTCTGCAGTACCGCTTCCTTGATCTGCGTCGTCCGCAGATGCAGAAAAGCATGCGCCTGCGTCACCAGGCGGCGCGTGCCGTCCGCAATTATCTCGACGATAACGGTTTCATCGACATCGAAACCCCGATGCTTTATAAGTCCACTCCTGAGGGCGCACGCGAATTTCTGGTGCCTTCGCGTATGCATGATGGTCAGTTCTATGCGCTGCCGCAGTCGCCTCAGTTGTTCAAGCAGTTGCTGATGGTGGCCGGTTACGACCGCTACTACCAGATCGTGAAGTGTTTCCGCGACGAAGACCTGCGCGCCGACCGCCAGCCTGAATTTACCCAGATTGATATCGAAACGTCTTTCCTCGGCGAGCGCGAAATCCAGGATCTGATGGAAGGCCTGATCCGCAAGCTGTTCAACTCGGTGCTCGATGTCGAGCTCGGCGACTTTCCGCGGCTGACCTATGCCGAAGCGATGTCGAAATACGGTTCGGACAAACCCGACCTGCGCGTGAAGCTGGAGCTGACCGAACTGAGTGACCTGATGGCGCAGGTTGAATTCAAGGTGTTCAAGCAGGCACTGGCGTTGAAGGACGGCTGTGTCACTGCTCTGCGGGTGCCCGGCGGTGCTGCGCTGTCGCGCAAGGAAATCGACGAATACACCGCCTTTGTTGCCATTTACGGTGCCAAGGGTCTGGCCTATATCAAGGTCAACGATGTGACCAAGCTCAATGAAGAGGGCCTGCAGTCACCGATCGTCAAGTTCCTGCCGCAACCCGTGCTCGAGGAAATCCTCAAGCGCACCAACGCCGCCAACGGCGACCTGATTTTCTTCGGTGCTGATCGCCGCAAGGTAGTCTGCGATGCGCTGGGCGCATTGCGCGTCAAGGTGGGTCATGAAAAAGGCCATGCCGAAGCCGGCTGGCGTCCGTGCTGGGTCGTTGATTTCCCGGCATTCGATTACAACGAAGAAGAACAGCGCTGGGTGGCTGCACATCATCCCTTTACTGCGCCCAAGGACGATCACGTCGGCCTGCTGCAGACCGATCCTGGCAAGGTGCTGGCCAAGGCCTATGACGTTGCGCTTAACGGCTGGGAAATCGGTGGCGGTTCGGTGCGTATCCATCGTGCCGAAGTGCAGTCGCAGGTGTTTGCGGCGCTGGGCATTTCTCCGGAAGAGGCGCGTGCAAAGTTCGGTTTTCTTCTTGATGCGCTGTCCTACGGCGCTCCGCCGCACGGCGGCATCGCTTTCGGTCTCGACCGTCTGGTCACGCTGATGACCGGTGCCGAATCGATCCGCGAAGTGATCGCTTTTCCGAAAACGCAGCGTGGTCAGGATCTGATGGTGGAAGCGCCGAGCCCGGTCACCGAAAAACAGCTGCGCGAGTTGCATATCCGCCTGCGTGCCGCCAATCCGGCGGCCTGAACGGCGCGGTTTTTTCGCATCCGCTGCGGCGTCAGACATGTGCAAGTTGCTGAAGTCGCTGTTATTGCTGGCGGCGTTGCTCATCGCGTCTCCGGCGCTGGCGCGCGGGGATCTGTCATCGCAGGGTATCCGTCTGCAGGAGCTGCCTGCTGAAGCGCAGCAGACCCTGCAGTTGATCCGGCGCGGCGGCCCCTATCCGCACGAGCGCGACGGCATTACTTTCGGCAATTATGAAAAACAGCTGCCTGCAGCGCCGCGCGGCCATTACCGCGAATACACTGTGATCACGCCGGGTATCAATCACCGCGGCGCACGCCGCATCGTCGTCGGTTGTGAACGGCAGCAGACGCTGACCAGATCATCCAGCTTGTTGTCGCTGCCGCAATGCCGTGATGGCGGCAGCTTTTATTACACCGCGGATCATTACCGTTCCTTCCGGCGGATCACCGAATGAAACCCATCCTTCCATCCACAGAACACAACGGGCTGTATCAGGTGCCTGCGGATGTTGCACCGCTGCGCCGTGCCGTGCGTGATGCCGGACTGTGCTGGCATGTAGTCGATCTGCAGCGTGCACGGGGCAAGCGCGCGCTGTTCACGGCCTTTGCTCGCGAATTTTCTTTCCCGGCGACGTTTGGCTGCAACTGGGATGCGCTCGCTGATGCGATGCAGGATCTGTCATGGCGCAAAGAACCCGGCCGAATTGTCTTGTTGCGTGGTCTGGATGCGTTTTCTTCAGCGGCAGCGGATGACCAGGACATGTTGCAAGAGATACTGGCCGCGACGGCGCTGTACTGGAGTGGCCGCAAACGTTTGTTTATCGTGTTGGCGTCCGAAGAAGCGGGCTGGCCGGCATGGCCGCAGTCATGAATTACAAGCAGCCGGTTTCCGTGCTGGTGCTGGTGCATACCGCTGATTTGCAGGTGCTGCTACTGGAGCGCGCGGATCGTCCCGGTTTCTGGCAATCAGTGACTGGCAGTCAGGATCCCGGTGAGACGCTCGCCGAAACGGCAAGGCGCGAACTGGCGGAGGAGACCGGCATCCAGGTCGGCCCTGAGGTGTTGGTCGACTGGAAATTGCAGAATCAATATGAAATTTACCCGCACTGGCGCCATCGCTATGCGCCGGGTGTTACCCACAATACGGAACATGTTTATGCGCTGACCCTTCCTGCGATGCGGGATGTGGTTCTCGCGCCGCGTGAACACCTGGCCTGGCAGTGGCTGCCCTGGCGAGAAGCCGCGGATCGCGTGTTCTCGTGGAGCAATGCCGAGGTGATTCGCCAGTTGCCGCAGCGTGTTGCAGTGCGTGATGAATAAACCGGGTTTGGCAGGGGAATTCGAGACGGGTTTTTCTGTCAAAATACGGTAATAATCTGTGTTTTCCCAGCAGCATGATGATCTGGAAAAGGGCCGGATGATGGAAGCGCAAACGATTACGTTCGAAGGTTTCAAACCGCTGGATGATGCCGCCTGTGAAGAGCGCATTGTTGCCGCACGCCGCAAGCTGGGTGACCGCGCCGTACTGCTAGGCCATCATTACCAGCGTGCCGACGTTTACAAACATGCCGAACTGACGGGCGATTCACTGCAGCTCGCGAAGCTGGCATCGAAGACCGAAGCCGAATACATCGTGTTCTGCGGCGTGCATTTCATGGCTGAAGTCGCCGATATTCTTTCGCGTCCGAGCCAGAAAGTGATCCTGCCTGACCTCAATGCCGGTTGTTCGATGGCGGACATGGCCAGTCTGAGCAAGGTCGAGCGCGCCTGGCGTGAACTGTCGGAAGTGCTGAATCCCGATGAAACTATCACGCCGATCACCTATATCAATTCCGCGGCCGACCTGAAAGCCTTCTGCGGCGAACACGGCGGCATCGTCTGCACGTCCTCGAATGCACGGCAGATCCTGAGCTGGGCCTTCGGCCGCCGTGAAAAAGTGCTGTTTTTCCCCGACCAGCATCTGGGTCGCTGGACCGGTTACCTGATGGACATTCCGCTGTCGGAAATGCTGGTCTGGGATCCGGATCTGCCCATGGGCGGTCTGACCCCGCAGCAGATCAAGATGGCCAAGGTGCTGCTGTGGAAGGGGCACTGCTCGGTGCACCAGATGTTCCAGGCGCAGCACATCCTGCGCTGGCGCCAGCAGCACCCGAGCGGCATGGTGATCAGCCATCCCGAGTGCAATTTCGAGGTCTGCAAGCTGTCGGATTACGTCGGCTCGACCGATTACATCATCAAGACCATTGCCGCGAGCGCGCCGGGTTCGCGCTGGCTGGTCGGCACTGAACTCAATCTGGTCAACCGCATGGCGGCTGAATTCAGCTCGCAGGGTAAATCGGTGCAGTTCATGGCACCGACGGTTTGCATGTGCTCGACGATGCAGCGTATTGATCCGCAGCACCTCGCCTGGTCGCTGGAAAATCTGGTTGCCGGCAAAGTGGTGAACCAGATCAAAGTGCCTGCCTACGAAGCCGAACTGGCGCGCATTGCGCTGGATCGCATGCTTGCCATTTCCTGAGCCCGGTATGGCCACCATCGCGCCGCTGCAACTGAGCGTCGCGACCTACAATATCCATAAGGGTTTTCCGGCCACCCCGCTTTTCGCGCGGCGGCCGGCTTTGTATGCCCTGCGTGAACAGCTCCAGGCCCTGAATACCGATATCGTATTCCTGCAGGAGGTTGTCGGCGCACACGCCGGGCATGCCGCCCGTCATGCTGACTGGCCCTCACAATCGCAATACGAATATCTGGCGGACCGGCTGTGGCAAAGCCATGCCTACGGCAAAAATGCCGTCTACGATGCCGGTCACCATGGCAATGCGCTGCTGTCGCGGTACCCGATCACCCGCTGGGATAACGAAGATGTCTCGACACACCGTTTTGAGCGCAGAGGTCTGCTGCACTGTGAAATCGACATCCCGCAATGGGAGCAGAAGCTGCATTGCGTCTGCGTTCATCTGGCACTGACCGCACGCGGCCGCGGCCGCCAGTTTGAACTGCTGCGCCAGCGTATTGAGCGGCTGGTGCCGGCTAATGCGCCGCTGATAGTTGCCGGCGATTTCAACGACTGGTACTGGCGTCATCGGGCAACCCACGAACTGGCACATCCGCTGAACATGCACGAAGTGTTCGAATTGTACGGCGGTTCACCGGCGCGCAGTTTCCCCGCCATGTTGCCGCTGCTGCGGCTGGACAGGATTTATGTGCGTGGTTTCAGTGTGCGCGAAGCGCGCGTTCATCATGGCCGTCAGTGGGGCCGTGTTTCCGATCACGCCCCGCTGACGGCACAACTGGAACGGCTGCCGGACTGATCAGTAGCGGTAGTCGTATCCGGGCGGCGGGGCATAACGTCCCGGACCCGGATGGCGCTGCGCCGGTGCAGGAACCGAATAGACCGGTGCCACGGCAACATTGTCGCTGCCGATCACGCCGACACCGACGCGTACCGTGGGGCCCGGATCGTGGGGCAGGGTTGTGCTGACGTCGCGGCCGTTGTAGTGATACACCACGGTATATCCGCGCGTGGTTTCGCGAACGGTTTCCACCGTGCGGCAACGCTGGACGGGCGTCTCGGCAACCACGCGGTTGTCGACGCGATCACCGGCAACGGCGCCGACGATGGCGCCGGCTGCAGCGGCGGCGGTGCGGCCGTTGCCCTGACCCACCTGCGCGCCGAGCAGACCGCCGGCTGCGCCGCCGATCACCGAGCCTGCCATTGAGCGGTCGCTGTCGGGATTCGACACACGGTCACCGACGATCGCGCCTGCAATCGCGCCGGCTGCGGTGGCGGCATCGCGCCCGCTGCCGCGCCCCACGGTGCTGCCGAGCAGGGCGCCTGCAACGCCGCCGATGATCGGTGCCATGACACTGCGTTCGGCTTGCGGCGTTCGCGGTTGCGGTGCTTCGGTCGTGCATTCCTGACGCGGCTCACGCACGCGTTCGATGATCGGTGTCGCCGAAACCACGCGGGCGGTGTCGGTGTAATCCGCAGCCTGTGCCGGCAATGCGGCGAGGACTGCTGCAACGAGGGGCAGACGGGACATTCGGATGCTCAGCATGGCGATGCTCCTGTTTATATTCATCGGTCGGCGACGGTAATGCCTGTGCCGGATGCGATAATTAAAACGCAGGCCTTGCACCGTCGCAGTAACCGTTACAGATATTTACAACGTTGTGATTTGGTCATCGGCGGTCGTCCTGAATGTAATTTAAGTATTTGAATTTATTAATAAATATTAATATTCTTTTAACCGAAAGCAACAATGACCGCTGAACATGCACGCGCGGCTGCAGCGCAGGCTCCGAAGCCGCCGGCCGGCGCCGGCCGCGATTGGCGTGTGGTGCCGATGCTGTTGCCCTATCTGTGGGAATACAAATGGCGCGTGGTGATTGCGCTGGTGTTTCTGGTCGCCGCCAAACTCGCTAACGTCGGTGTGCCGCTGGTGCTGAAGGACATCGTCGATGGACTGGATTCATCGAAGGCGGTGCTGGTGCTGCCGCTGGCGCTGCTGGTGGCTTACGGTGCGCTGCGCATGTCGACGGTCCTGTTTGCTGAACTGCGCGACGTGGTGTTTATGCCGGTGACGCAGCGTGCGGCGCGTCGGATCGCGCTGGCCGTATTCCGTCATCTGCACGCCTTATCACTGCGTTTCCATCTCGACCGCCAGACCGGCGGCATGTCCCGCGATATTGAGCGCGGCACACGCGGTATCTCGACGCTGCTGTCGTTCATGCTGTTCTCGATCATTCCGGTGATCCTCGAGTTCGTGCTGGTTGCCGCCGTGCTGTTTGCGAAATTCGACTGGCGTTTTGTTGCGGTCACGTTTGCCGCGGTGGTTGTCTACATTGCTTTCACTATCGGCATAACCGAATGGCGTACCGCGATCCGCAAGCGTGCCAACGAACTCGACTCGAAAGCCAATACCCGCGCCATCGACAGCCTGCTCAATTACGAGACGGTCAAGTATTTCAACAACGAGGATTTCGAGGCGCGCCGTTACGACGACAGCCTGCAGCGCTACGAAGTGATGGCGGTGCGCAACGAGGCCTCGCTTGGCCTGCTCAACGTCGGCCAGGCGGCGATCATCGCCGTGGCGGCCACAGCGTTGATGGTGCTGTGTGCGCAAGGAGTTGTCGGGCGCGAACTGTCCATCGGCGATCTGGTGCTGGTTAACGGTCTGTTGATCCAGTTGTACATCCCGCTGAATTTTCTCGGGATGGCCTATCGCGAGATCAAGCAGGCGCTGGTCGATATGGAGCGCATGTTCGGTCTGCTGGAGCAGCATCGCGAGGTGGACGACGCGCCTGATGCGGCTGACTTGCCTGAAGGGCCAGCGGCAGTGCGCTTTGAATCCGTCGATTTCGGCTACGACCCGCGGCGGCAGATCCTCCACGGTATGTCATTTGAAATCCCGCCCGCTGCGAAAGTGGCGGTAGTCGGTTCCAGCGGCGCCGGCAAATCGACGCTGGCCCGTTTGCTGTACCGCTTTTACGATGTCACCGGGGGTGCAGTCCGTATCAGCGGGATTGATCTGCGAAAGATCAAGCAGACCAGTCTGCGCGGCGCGATTGCCATCGTGCCGCAGGACACCGTGCTGTTTAACGACACGATTCACTACAACATTCAGTACGGACGTCCGGCGGCAAACGAGGAAGAAGTCATTGCTGCCGCGAAGGCGGCGCATATTCATGACTTCATTATCAGCCTGCCCGACGGTTACAACGCTATGGTCGGTGAGCGTGGACTCAAGCTCTCCGGCGGGGAAAAGCAGCGGGTCGCGATTGCGCGGGCCATCCTGAAAAATCCGCGGATCATGATTTTTGATGAGGCCACCTCGGCGCTGGATTCGCGTACCGAGCAGGCGATTCAGCGCGAGTTGAATGCAATCGCACAAGGCCGCACGACACTGGTGATTGCCCACCGCCTGTCGACTGTGATGGATGCGGACGAGATACTGGTTCTCGAGCAAGGTCGGATCATCGAGCGCGGTCGCCATGCCGACTTGCTGTCGCGCGGCGGCGCTTACGCGCAAATGTGGGCTCTGCAGCAGCAGGAGGCGGCGCGAGAGGGCGAGGTCAGCCCAGTGCCGGAAACGCGATAACGATACGCGTGCCGCGGCTGTGGGTGCCGCTGCGGATGGTGGCGGTGGCGCCGTGGCCCTGCGCGATTTCGCGGACGATGGCCAGGCCCAGGCCGCAACCCGCCGGCGAGCCGCCGGCGCTGCGGTAGAAACGCTCGAAAACCCGTTCGCGATCCTCTTCCGGAATGCCGCAGCCATCGTCTTCGACTTCGAGGGTTGCGAGATTGTCGTCTTTCAATACACGCACGGTGACGTGGCGACCCGAAGGGGTGTAATTGAGTGCGTTGTCGATCAGGTTATTGAGCAGTTCCCGCAACAGGAAGGGATCGCCGCTGATGTCGGCATCCACCGAGGTGTCGTCAAAGCCGAGATCAATGACGCGGTTCAGTGCCCTCGGCACCCATTCCACGGTGGTCTCGCGCGCCAGTGCCGCCAGATTGATGCGCTCACGCATCAGGCTGCGGTGTGATCCGGGTTCGGCACGTGCCAGCGTCAGCAATTGATTGACCAGCCGTGCCGCATGATCTGCCGCGGCGTGCACCTGCTGCAGCGACGCTTTGGCCTCGCCGTCGCTGACCTGCCGCAACGCCAGCTCGGTTTGCGTCTTCAGCGCCGCAACCGGTGTGCGCAACTGGTGCGCGGCATCGGCGATGAAGCGCTGCTGGGCGGCGAGTGCGGCACTGAGTCGCGAGAGCAGATCGTTCATCGCATGCACCAGCGGACGCACTTCATACGGCGTGTTGGTGTCGCGGATGGGGCTGAGATCGACGTGGGATCGGTTTTCGATTTCGCTGCGAACCGAGGTCAATGCACGCAGGCCCAAACCCACGCCCAGCCAGACCGCCATCGCCGCGAGGATCACCAGCACCGCCTGGGGCACCATCATCCGCAGCATGATCTGCCGGGTAAAGTCGTCGCGCAGACTGGTTTTTTCCGCGACCTGGACGATGATGGAGCCTTTACCTGAGCCGGGGCGCACGGGAACGCGTAAGGCCACTGCGCGAATCGGCTCGTTGCGATACATCGCGTCGTAGTAAGTGACGCGGTCCTCCTTGGCTTCCTCCGGCGGATTCGGCAGATCAGGGTCGCCGGTGATGTATTCGCCGACGGGGCCGTTGGCGCGGTAGTAGAAGCGGCCCTGCTCGCCGGAGATCAGCATCTCGATGACCGACTGCGGCAGGTCCAGGTAGAGCTGGTTGTTGGCTTCGCGTACGTTGCGCCCGAGGTCCAGCGCAGTATCGAGCAGCGCGCGATCGTAGTTGAGATTGACGAAGCCGCTGGCGACATCGTGGTCGATCATCGTGCTCATGATCCAAAGCGCCAGTAACGGTGCGCTGACCCACAGCAACAGCCGGCTGCGCAGCGTGCGCAGCTTAGTCATTCGCGGCCTTCTCCAGCAGATAGCCCAATCCGCGGATCGTTCGTACGCTGACGCCCGCGGGTTCCAGCTTCTTGCGCAAACGGTGTACATAGACCTCGATGGCATTGGCGCCGACTTCCTCGCCCCAGCCGTAGAGCTGCTCCGCCAGTTGTTCCTTGCTGACCACGCGGCCGACACGCAGCATCAGCACTTCCAGAACACCAAGTTCACGCGCCGACAGATCCAGCGGCGCGCCTTTGATGGTGGCGCGCCGTCCCGCGGTGTCCAGACTGAGGTCACCGTGAATCAGTTCCGCGCCGCCGCCGGACTGGCCGCGGCGGATCAACGCACGCACGCGGGCTTCCAGTTCCGGCAAATCATAGGGCTTGGTCAGATAGTCATCGGCGCCGAGATCCAGCCCTTTGACGCGGTCTTCCAGTGCGTCTCGGGCAGTGAGCATCAGCACTGGGGTTTTGGATCCCTTGCGGCGCATCCGCCGCAGCACTTCGTAACCGTCAACCTTGGGCAGACCGATATCGAGTATCACGGCGTCATATTGCTGGGTAGCCAGCATGTGGTCGGCCTGCTCCCCGGTTTCGGCGTGATCGACGGCGTAATCGGCCGCTTTCAGGGCCTTGATCAGGCCGTCAGCAAGTATCGGGTGGTCTTCAATGACAAGCAAACGCATGGCTGGGCCGGGGAGGTGATCTGCAGGACCCCCATGATACTGGCGCACAGGCCCTGCTGCGATAGTTGGCCCCGTTGATATGTAAGTTTGCTGTAAGGGCGGGCGGCTACCGTATTTAACAACACGGCGTAATGAAGAGCAGTGTTGCGATTCATTTGCAGTGTTGTTTTTTTCCTCCTCGGAGGCCTGTTAACTGCGATGACCTGTGCTGAGCGGGTGATTGCAAGGCCTCTTTAAGCTCCGCGCGGACCGCTCAAACGGTCCCAGCGGAGTTTTTTTTCTGTTGCCGTCGCCACCCGATGCGATAAACGGGTTGAAAATAATGACGTAAGGCTGTATTTTCCAAGGGTTTTTAATAAATACTCTTTCAGGTATTTTATGGCGCGTTGGCTTGTGGCGGTCCTGGTGGCCTTGATGGCGGTGGCTCCGGTATTTGCGGAGTCCCCTGAGCGCACGGCACGCAAGGTCAAATCCGCCGTTGCCGGTCGCGATCACGCCCCGGAACTGAAGTCTTCCGCCGCACTGGTGATTGACCAGACCGACGGACGGCCGCTGTTTGCCAAGAACGTCGATAACGTGGTGCCCATCGCATCCATTACCAAGCTGATGAATGCCATGGTGGTGCTCGATGCCGGCCTTCCGATGGACGAGCGCATCGCGATCAGCGAAGCGGATAAAGACACGATCAAGGGTACCCGATCGCGCCTCAATATCGGCACTGTGCTCACCCGACGCGAACTGCTGCAGCTTGCGCTGATGGCTTCCGAGAACCGTGCGGCTGAGGCACTGAGTCGCGTCTATCCTGGCGGCAACCGTTCCTTTGTCGCCACGATGAACCAGAAAGCTGTGGAACTGGGCATGTGGCGAACGCGCTTTGTCGACGGCACCGGCCTGTCCAGCGACAATGTATCGACGGCGCAGGACCTCACCAAGATGGTGGCTGCGGCCTACAAGTATCCGCTGATCCGAGATTTCTCCACCGATACCGGACTTATCGTCCAGAGTACGCGCGGCCGTAGCGTGAATTATCACAACTCCAACCGGCTTGTCGGCAGTCCGCAGTGGGACATCGGTCTGTCGAAGACCGGCTACATTTCCGAGGCCGGTCGTTGTCTGGTGATGCAGGCGAAGATAGCCAACAAGCCGGTGATCATCGTGCTGCTCGATTCCTGGGGCAAGATGACCCGCATCGGCGACGCCAATCGCATCAAGCGCTGGATGGAAACCCGCTCTCCCGGACATACCTCTGGCTGAGTTTTGCGTTCCCGCTGAGGCTGTGTCCTGACATGAGTATCAGCCAATCCCCGACGTTTGTGGATCTGCATCCGGCAACGGACCGGTTTCTCGACGATGTACAGTCCGGGCTGGCGCGCACACCCAAGTCGCTGTCCCCGAAATATTTCTACGATGACCGCGGCTCCGCGCTGTTCGAAGCAATCTGCGGGCTTCCCGAGTATTACCCGACGCGTACTGAGCTCGCGCTGATGCGCGAGCATGTGGTTGCGATGGCCGCCAGTCTTGGGTCAAACAGTCTGTTGATTGAGTTCGGCAGCGGCGCGGGCATCAAAACCGAAGTATTGCTGCAGGCAATGCAACCCGCCGCTTATATCGCGGTAGATATCTCGTCCGCTGCACTTCATGCGGCATCTGACCGCCACGTGGCAAGTTTCCCCGGTATCCCCATTATTGCCGTCTGCGCGGACTATATGCAGCCGCTTGAAATTCCGGGGCTCTCGGCGTACGCGGCATCACGCCGTGTGATTTATTTCCCCGGCTCTACCATTGGCAATCTGACGCCGGATGAGGCGCTGGGTTTTCTGCGTGACGCACGCCGGCTGGCCGGTCCGGGCGGCGCGATGCTGGTCGGCGTTGATCTCAAAAAAGATCCGAAGGTGCTGCATGCCGCCTATAACGATGCGCAGGGCGTCACGGCTGCATTTAATCTGAACCTGCTTGAGCGCATCAATCGCGAACTGGGTGCTGATTTTGACGTGGCGAAGTTTCGTCACATTGCTTTTTATGACGCACTCGCCGGACGCATTGAAATGCATCTGGAGAGCCAGTGTGCACAGTCGGTTTCGGTGAGCGGGCGGCGGTTTGCATTTGCAGCCGGCGAACGCCTGCATACCGAAAACTCCTGTAAGTATTCGGTTGATGATTTCCGGCAGCTGGCGCAGTCGGCAGGATTCCGCGCACGCCAGGTCTGGAGTGATCCGCAGCAGTATTTTGCAGTGCATCTGCTGGAAACCTGAGTGCGGACGAAATTCATCATGCGGAATGATGGCATCTAAACAGCATTACATTCCGAATTCTCCCTGCAGGAACCTGTTATCCGCCTGAATACAGTGTGGAATGTCGGGCCGGTCTCAAGTCGGGCAATGCTAAACTCGTACGCCTGTTGCTGATTTTCCGGCGCAGCGCAAATTTCCGATGGCCATATATCTCACGCTGGTGGTGATTGTCCTCAATCACATTGCTTTCGGCGGCAGCCGGGTGGTGGTGTCGCTGTTCGCACTGGAATCGGGTGCGACACAAATGCAGGTTGGTTTCCTGATGGCGCTGTATGCGCTCTGTCCGATGCTGTTTGCGATTGCCATCGGAAAGCTTGCGGACCGGGTCGGACCGCGGCTGCCGATGCTGCTCGGCAGTACAGGTCTGGGGATCGCGCTGCTGCTTAACGTGTTGTGGCCGACGCTGACCACGCTTTACGTAGCGTCTTTTCTGCTTGGCTCTTCATTCCATTTCTTTTTTGTCACGGTTACCGGGGTCGCCGGCGGCATCGGCGGCCCGGAAAACCGCTCGCGTAATTACGCGATTGTCAGTCTCGGGTTTTCCGGTGCGGGTTTCATCGGACCACTGATCGCAGGATTTTCGATTGATTACCTGGGGCACCTGAAGACCTTCATGATCCTCGCGGCCTTCACCGTGATTCCGATTCTGATGCTGTTGCGCAATCCCGGTTTCCTGCCCGGAGCAGCGAAAGCTTCCGGGGGTCCCGGCGGCGGTGCGATGGAATTGTGGCGTTCGCCGAAACTGCGCAACACCTTCATCGCCAGCGGTTTTATTTCCGCAGGATGGGATCTGTTCAATTTCTACATGCCGGTCTACGGCCACGGCATCGGCCTGTCCGCATCGGCGATCGGCATCATCCTCGGCACTTTTGCGCTGGCGACTTTCGTGATCCGTTCCGTGCTGCCTTGGCTGATCAAGCGGACCAGCGAAGTCCAGGTGCTGATTTATGCGATTTTTGTTGCTGCTTTCGCTTTCACGCTGTTTCCGTTGTTTTCACATCCGGTCGCGCTGGGCGCTGTGGCCTTCCTGCTCGGGCTTGGAGTGGGCTGCGGTCAGCCGATGTCGATGTCGCTGATTTATGCGCTGGCCCCTAAGGGGCGCGCCTCCGAAGCAGCCGGAGTACGGGTGACCGTCAACAACTTCACCCATCTGGTGATTCCGCTGCTGTTCGGTACCATCGGCACCGCTTTCGGTTATGCGCCGGTGTGGCTGGCCAACTCGGCGCTGCTTAGTGTTGGCGGCTGGCTGGTGCGGCGCAGCCGCGACTGATAAAGCAGCGCCGGAAGTTGCGACCAGTTAGCGGACGATGATGGTCACGCTGAAATCGCCCCGCAGCAGACTCACCGCATAACCACGCTCGGCGCTGCTCAGCAATTTCTGGAACTCGGCTGTGGTCTGTACGCGCCGGCGGTTCACCGCATAGATGATGTCTCCGGGGCGGAAGCCGGCCTGGAAGGCGCGGCTGCCGGCCTCGACCGCGGCCACCACAATACCGCCGCCGTTGAGGCGTTCGAACAGCGGGCTGCCGCGTTCGATTTCAACCGCGCGCATGCCCGGCAACTGCGCGATCGCCAGCATTTCACCATTGCCTGCCGGCTGTGGCGGTGCGATACGTGTGCGGATGCGTTGAGTGCCGCCTTCGCGCGTCACCGTCATGTCGACTTCTTCGCCGACCGGCGTCAGGCCCAGGCGGGCACGCAGATCCGACGGGCCGCGCACCGTGCGCCCGTTGAGCGCAGTGACTACATCCCCTTTGCGTAAGCCGGCTTTTTCCGCCGGCGAACCCGATTCGATATTGGCAATCAGTGCGCCATCGAGCGAAGGAAGCTTCAGCCGGCGCTGCGCGTCCGGCGGCACATCCGCCATTTCGATGCCCAGCCGGCCGCGGCGTACTTCGCCGTAGCGCACGATCTGTTCCATCACCGAACGTGCCATCACCGAGGGCACGGCAAAGCCGATGCCGACGTTGCCGCCGGCCGGTCCGATGATGGCGGTGTTGATGCCGATGAGTTCGCCGCGCAGATTAACCAGCGCGCCGCCGGAGTTACCGGGATTGATCGAGGCATCGGTCTGGATGAAATCTTCGTAACCCTCGACCGACAGCCCGCTGCGCCCCAGCGCGCTGACGATACCCGAGGTCACGGTCTGGCCGATGCCGAAGGGGTTGCCGATGGCCATGACATAGTCGCCGACCTGCAGCATGTCGGAGTCGCCGATGCGCAGCGCGCTGAGGTTTGGCGCGCTGATCTGCAGCACGGCGATGTCGGTGCCGGGGTCGGTGCCGACCAGTTTGGCGGGGAACTGGCGACGGTCTTTCAGCGTGATCAGGACCTGCTCGGCATCCTTGATCACGTGATTGTTGGTCAGGATGTAACCGCGGGCGGCGTCAACGATGACGCCGGAGCCCGCCGACTGTTCCTTGCGCTGCGGTTTGTCGGGCAGATTGAAAAAGCGGCGGAAGAACGGGTCGCGGAACAGCGGGTTGTCTTCCATCGGAGCGCGCGTCATCACCGAAACGTTGACTACTGCGGGCGTAACTTGATTGACCAGTGGCGCCAGTGTCGGCAGCCCGCGCACATCGGGTGTCGCCGTCTGCGCCAGGGCGCCAACCGGCAGCAGTGCGGCGGCCAAGGTCCATAAAACACCCGGCTTCAGGAAGTTATTTAAAAACAACGAGATGAGATTCATGGTCGGCATGCTTTCCAAGATGGGCGATGCGCCCGTCATTTTCAAGCTGTCGATGATAATCCTGCTGCGGCCGCGGCGTATTGCCGCAGCGCGCTTATTTGAGGATCTTGAACAGGTTGTTGAAGCTGTCCGTCCACAACCGCAGGCCGGGGATTTCGCCGATCGGCTGTTTGGCATCGGCAATGCGCGCATGGGCCAGTGCTTTTTCGCTGCGTGATACCAGCACCCAGTCGGTTTTGGCGAAGTCCGAGCCGTCTTCCGGATCATCGCTGATCAGTACCGTATGCAAACCGTTTTCATCGGCGATGCGTTTCACTACGGGGGCGAGGTGCAGGAAGCGGTTGGTGACGTGAAAGGCGATGACGCCGTCCTGTTTCATGTTCTTCAGATAAACGCCCATCGCCTGATGCGTCATCAGGTGGGTTGGGATGGAGTCGCTGGAGAAGGCGTCGATGGCGAGTACATCGTAGTTCTGCGGCGTTTCGCGTTCCATGGTCAGGCGCGCGTCGCCGAGCAGGTTTTCAATTTTTGCAGGAGTCGAAGTCAGGTAGGTGAACTCCTTCATCGCGACGTCGATGACCTGCGGATTGATTTCATAAAAGCGGTAGCTGTCGCCCTTGCGGCCGTATACCGCCAGCGTGCCGGCACCGAGGCCGACGACGCCGACATTGATGGCGGTAGCGCCTTCGCGTTTGACGCTGATGATGCGGCCGATGCCCGAGTCGGGGCCGTAATAGGTGGTCGGCTGCTGCTGTTTTTCCGGTAGCAGGAACTGCTCGCCGTGCATGATCACACCGTGCATCAGACGGCGCGTGCCGGAAGTGCTGTTGGCGTCGCCGTAATCCTTAACGCGCAGCGTGCCGTAGAAATTTCGCGCCATCACTCGTGCGTCGTTCGACAGCATGTTGATGTAGTTTTGCACGTGGTAACCGGTGAACCCCGCGGCGGCCAGCGCAAGCACCGGCACCAGAACCATTACTCGCCGTGCGACATAGGCCGCCAGCAGCGCGGTGAATACCAGACCGAAGCCGAACTCGTAATAGGTATTGAACAGCTTGGGCGCGACGAAGCCCACCAGCAGGCCGCCGATGGCGCCGCCCAGCGAAATCATCAGGTAATAACCGGTGAGGTGACGCGGCGCCGGTTTCAGTGCGGCGAGTTCACCGTGGAAGAACATGCACATCACGAACAGTCCGACGGCGAACAGGGGAATCGCTTCCTTGATGTTCATCACGCCGCCGTCAGTGTGCAGCGCCCAGGCCATCGCACCGACGATCACCAGCAGCGGTCCGAAGAAAATCTTGCGCTGGTACCAGTTGCGACCTTCAAAACACAGAACAAAGGACAGCAGGTACAGAGTAAGCGGCAAAATCCACAGGAAGGGCACCGAGGCGACGTCGTGGGTGATGTGGTTGGTCACCGCGATCAGCATGAAGGAGCCCATCGCCGCCAGTGCCAGCCACAGCACATAGTCCGCGGCACGCGGCTTGGGGCCGTCAACCGCTGCGATACCGCCGGCCGGCGTGGCGGCGGTGCTTTGCGACGGTCGCAGGCTGAACACCGCCGATGTCGCGCACAGCGCGGCAAACAGCGCATAACCGACGCTCCAGCCGATTGACTGCTCGTGCGTGGTGACCCAGGGTTCCACGGCAAATGGGTAGGCGATCAGCGCGATCAGCGATGCGCCGTTGGACAGCGCGAAGAGGCGATACACGTTTTTGGCGTCGGGGAAGCTGCGGGAGAACCAGGCTTGCAGCAGCGGGCCGGTGGTCGACAGCAGGAAGTAGGGCAGACCGATGGTTGCCGCGAGCAGACCGAGAATCAGCCAGGTCGGATCTTCAGCGCCTTCAGGCTTCCAGCCGGTGCCGGCGATGATCGGCAGCGACACCAGGCTCGCCAGCAGCAGCACGACGTGCAGGATCACCTGCGGACGTGGCTTGAGAAAACGGATGGTCCAGTCGGCATAGGCATAGCCGAACAGCAGTACCAATTGGAAAAACATCAGGCAGGTGGTCCACACCGCGGCCGAACCGCCGAACCAGGGAAGGATCTGTTTGGCCATGATCGGTTGCACCAGAAACAGCAGAAAGGCACTTGCGAAAATGGTCAGGGCATAGATCAGCATGATAATCAACCAGTTGATTTTATTGAATTATTTTTCCCGTCTTGAAGCGGGTCTGCATCTGTCGGTTTACAACGCAAAAACGCCCGCCGGCGATGACGCGGCGGGCGCGACGTTTGCAAACCGCCGCGATTGTACCTGCTGCCGCGGCGGCGTGCGCGGTAGAGGAGGGTCTTGCTCAGTCGGCCTTGATATTCGACTTTTTGATGACTTCCGACCAGCGCGCCGTTTCCGCTTTGACGTGGGTGGCGAATTCCGCCGGCGTGTTGCCTACCGGATCAGAGCCGTCGGCGGCCATGCGTTTCTGCAGATCTGCTGATTTGAGGATCACCACCACTTCCCGGTGGATGCGCTCGACCACGCCTTTGGGCGAGCCGACCGGGGCGAATAGCCCGTACCAGTTCGAGACGTCAAAGTCGGGAATCCCGGCTTCCTTGACGCTTGGCACGTCGGGCAGCGACGCTGCGCGAGACACATTGGAGACCGCGAGCGCGCGCAGCTTGCCGGTCTTCAGGTGCGGCAGCACGGAGATGATGCTGGGGAAGGACGCCTGGATGCGGCCGGACAGCATGTCGGTATAGGCTGCGCCCATGCCCTTGTAAGGAACATGCATCATGTCGGCGCCGGTACGCACTTTGAACAGTTCGCTGGTCAGATGGATCAGGCTGCCCTGACCGGACGATGCGTAATTGATCTTGTTCGGATTGGCCTTGGTGTAGGCCACCAGTTCCTTGACCGTTTTGGCCGGCACGCCCGGATGCACGATCAGCACATAGGGCTGGCTGGTGACCTGGGTGATGGCGAGGAAGTCGCGCGTGGGCACATAACGCGCCTTGTAGAGCAGCGGATGGATGACAAAGGTCGCGCTGCCCATGAACAGCGTATGACCGTCGGCCGGAGCCTCGCGCATGATGTCCACGCCGACATTGCCGCCGCCGCCCGGGCGGTTGTCGACGACAACGGTCTGTCCCAGGCGTTCACCCAGCGGTGTGGCGATCGAGCGTGCGGTGGTGTCCATGCCGCCGCCGGCGGCGAGCGGCACGATCAGGCGTACCGGCTTTTCGGGATAGGCCGCCAGTGCGGGAAGGGTCAGTGCGGACAGCGCGATGATCAGCAGTTTGTTCATGGAGTATTCCTTGCGGGTTTTTGTCGTTCAGGCCGGCGCTCAGACCGCGCTGATTGCCAGTGCGCGGCAGTCGGCGACCGATTCCAGCGCTGCCAGCTGCGCATGCAGCTCGGCTGCCGGCGCATGCGCACCGGCCATGCGCATGAATTTGGTCTGCAGCTCTTCTGCAGACAGCGGTGAGGCCGGCGTACCTTTGAATTCCTCGGCAAACCGTTCGAAACGGCGGCCGTCCTTCAATTCGACGGTAACGCGGGAAGACCAGGCGCCGCCTTTTTCGTCGTGGCCCATTTCGACTACTTTCAGCTTCAGCGCCAGCGCGCGCACTTTGGCGTCGTTGAGCGCCGTTTCAGAGAAGGCCATCGGATCATTGACGTCGTAATACAGCGCAATCGCCGAACAGAAGGGCACGCTGTACTGGGCGCCGGCGACGTCCCGCGGTTCGCGGATGTCGTGATGCGACAGCACTTTATGTCGGGCGTGGATGGTCAGTGCAGCGACATCATCACCATTGAACTTATGTTCTGCTCGCAGTTCCTGCAAGGACTGCACGGGGGTGTGCGCGGTGATGTGGCAGGCGTAACGTTTCAGGCAGGCATAAACAATGTCGAAATGCGTGCCGAGGTCCTTGGTGAACTGTGTGGCATCGCCGTCGCGGCAATAGGATTCAAGATAACCGTATTGGCCTTCGAGCACGCTGTCCGGGCCTTCGTAACCGTCGCGGGCGAGTAGTGCAGCGACCACGCCGGCTTCTGCCGCGCGACCCATGTGCAGGCGTTTGACCATCGCGCCGTTACCGGCCTTGGCGAAAGCGAGCAGACCGCCACCCAGTGAACCGGCAATGCCCAGCGCCTGCGTCAGCTGTTCGGCATTGAGCCCGAGCAGTTTGCCGGCAACGATGGCCGAACCGAAGGGACCGTTGACGCCCGGCGCATGAAAGCCCAGCGACTCGGTGGATTGTTTTGCGGCGAGGCCGATGCGGAACATCACTTCCGCGCCGGCGATGAAGGCGGTCAGCACTTCTTTGCCGCTGGCACCCTCATGTTCTGCCGCTGCGAGTGCCGCCGGCAGCAGGATCGCACCGGGATGCACGCCGGCGCTGGGTTTGCGCAGGCCGTCGAGTTCAAAAGCGTGTGAACACACGCCGTTGGCCAGGGCCGCCGCGGGCGGCGCGACCTTGAGGCCGGTGCCGATGACGCGGCTGCTGCCGTTACCGCCGCAATTGCGGGCATGTCCGGCAACGATCTTGCTCCACGGCAGGCGTGAACCGAACAGCGCCGCGCCGGTGGTGTCGATGATGCACTGGCGGGCGCGTTCGCGAGCCGCCGCCGGGATCTGCTCGTAGGTCAGTCCGTTGGCGAACTCGGCCAGTGTGTGTGCTGCGGTCTTGGCGGCGCTCATTGCGGTTTCGTCAGACTGACATCAGTTTGGACAGCACGCCGGCATCTGGCAGCTTTTCGATGCCCATTACAGCGTCACGCAGTTGCTCGACCTTTGCCTTCGGCAGCGCCTTGACCGCCAGCTTTTCGAATTTCGCGATGATGTCGGCATCGCTGGCGAAACGGAATTCGCTGCCGCGTGCGGATTCGACAGTGCGTTTCATCACGGTGCCGTCGTTCAGGTGCAGTTCGACATGGACCTTGTGACGCATTTTTGCGCCGAGCGCGGTGATCGCCGGATCGTGGAGCACTTCGACTTTTTGCGACTCTGCGATGCGCGCGGGATCGGCGACCATTGCTTCGGTGAACTGGTCGACGAAGACGTCTTTTTCCAGTAGCCAAGTGCCGATGCAGTAAGGCAGGTTCAGCTGTGCCGAGGTCAGTCCCTGCGGCTTGTACGGCCAGCCGACGTGGTGCACCGTGACTTCCGAGCCGTAAACAACAACCTTCTTCACGTCGTTGGCGGTGAAGGGGCGTTCGGCATCCATCTCGCGCAGCGCATCGAGTGTGGTGTGGTTGCTGCCCACGCAGGCGTAGAACTTCAGCGCGATCCCCATGGTCTGCCAGACTTCACCGAAACCGGCGGTGAGTTCATTCAAATTGAACTTGTCGGTTGACTGCGACATCGTCGTGCAGAAGCCGCCATACGGATTCTCGAGCACGTCGACGATGCCGGTGAAGCCGCCTTCGGCAAATAGCGCGCCGTAAAGGCCGGATTGCGAGGAGCGGCCGGCATGCATGCGTTTGACCATTGCGCCGAACTGCGCAGCCATCAGGCCGGCGGCCTGGGTGCCGGCAATGCCCAGTGCGTGTACGGTTTTGTCGACATCGAGTTTCAGGCCGCGTGCAGCGCCTGCGGCTGCGGAGAACACGCCCAGCGTGGCGCCGGAGTGCCAGCCCGAAGCGATATGCGCCGGTCCCATGCACAGGCCGACGCGCGGGCCGATTTCATAGCCGGCGATCGAGGCAGTGAGAAATTCCTTGCCGCTCATACCGGGCTTCAGTTCCGTGACCGAGATTAGCGCAGGTAACACGACGGCGCCCACATGCAGCACGCCCGCGCGATGCACGTCGTCCAGTTCAAAACCCTGCACCTGAGTGCCATTGACCAGCGCGGCATGCGGTGCGGAGAGTTTCTTGTTGGTGCCCCACACCGTGCACTGGCGTGTGCTGTCGATGCTGCTCAGCTTGTCCTGGAGGATGCGGGTCCACTCGAGATCCGCGCCGTAGAGTGCGCAACCCAGCGAATCCAGCATCAGCAGCTTGTTGCGGTGACGCACTTCTTCCGGAATCTTGTCGTAAGTCAGGCCGGAGACGAAGGTGGCGATGTCGCGGGTGTAGGGATGGGGTTGCGTCGATTGCTGGGCCATGGTGGCGGATTCCTGTGATGAGTCTATAAAAACGGTCTATAAAATATCAATAAAAACAATTATTTATTCGGTATTTCGGCGATCACTTCGGCAGCGTAACTGCGGCGCCGACGATGGCTGCCAGCTCATTGATGTCGGCGAGTGACTCGCAACGGTCAACGGTTGTGATGATGCGTTCGGCGTCAGCTTTGCTCATGCACGGTGCGACAACATTGCGGAACTTGTGAATGACTTCTTCAGGCGCCAGCGGATTCTCCGGGCTGCCGCGGCGGTGCAGGGCGAGTTTCTCATGCACTTTACCGGCGCGGGTGGTGATCTTCACGCGCGAGGCGTGGCGGAACGGCGCGCCCATTTTTTCAATCTCGGGATCCACGTAAGCGCTGATGCGCGTGATGAAGTCGAGGATCTGCGGATCGGCGAGACGCGCTTCACGGAACTGTTCGGTGAAGGCAGCGCCGTCGAGCGCAATGACTGCCATGCCGTAATACAGATTCATCTGCGCTGCGGTGACACCCTGCGCCTTGTATTCCCAGGCGCAGTGCACATGCGTCATCGGCGAAAGACCGGTTTCGACGTTGGCAATGTCACCGGCCTTGATACCGTGTTCTTTCATCAGTTCCGACAGTGCGTCGAGCGCACTGTGAATGCTGGTGACACTGGCGTGCGGCTTGTAGCCGACGTTTAATGTTTCCCAGGTTTTGCCGAGACCATCGGTCAGTCGTGACGGATTCGGCTTGTCGGAGTAGGTCGACAGATAACCGCCGTACGGCGCTTCCAGCGCATCAAGGATGCCGGTGAAATCGCGTGAAGCCAGTTGTGCGGCATAGACACCGCTCTGTGCCGCGCGGCCGCTGTGGAAGCGTTTGACCATCGCGCCTTCCTGCGCGGCCATCAGGCCGCCAGCCTGCGAGCCTGCCATGCCCAGCGCGTGCTGGAATTGCGTCGCATTGAGGTTCAGCATGCGCGCCGCGGTTGCTGCAGCGACGAAGGTGCCCGACGTGCCTTGCGGATGGAAGCCGCGGAAAAACAGGCTCATCGTTGCCGCATTGCCGACGCGGTGGCCGATTTCATAACCTGCCACCATAGCCGTCAGCAGGTCGCGGCCCGAGACTTTGCCACCCTTGGCCTCAGCCAGATTCAACGCGACCGGCGTGGCGATCGAGCCGGCGTGGACAATGGATTCCTTGTGAATGTCGTCGAGCTCGAAAGCATGGCCCGAAGTGCCGTTCACCAGTGCCGCGAGCGCCGGCGAGGTCTTGCGACCAAGACCGATCAGCGTGGCTACTGCTTTGGCACCTTCGGCATCGGCGAGTTCGGCGACCTTGCGTGTCCACGGTAGGGTCGCACCGAACAGGCAGCAACCGAGGCTGTCGAGCAGCGACAGCTTGATGCGAGCAACGGCCTCGGCGGGAATGTCCTCATAACGCAGCGCCGCACCGAAGCGGGCGAGATCGCGCGTGGCATCGGCAAGCAGTGGCGCTTTGTTTGAGGACATGGCTGTTATCCCTGTGTAGAGGCTTTGCCTGCGGAGGTGCCCGCAAGTTTGCCGAACACGGCGCCTGACACCAGGCCGGTGCCGCTCGGGTAGTTGAAGTAGAACAGGCCGCCGACCATTTCACCGGCGCAAAAGAGACCGGGGATCGGCAACTGGTTCGAATCCACCACCTGACCGGATTCCTTGTCGACGCGCAGGCCGCCGAAAGTGAAGGTGATGCCGCAGGTGGTGGCGTAGGCGTCGTAGGGCGGGGCGTCGAGCGCCTGTGCCCAGTTCGATTTCGGCGGCTCGATGCCGACCGTGCCCTTGCCGTCCTTGATCACGTGATTGAACGGCACATCTTTTTGCACTGCGGCGTTGTACTCGTTCACCGTTTTCAGGAACTGTTCGGGATTGACGCCTTCCAGCTTGGTCGCCAGCTCTTCCAGCGTGTTGGCGCTGACCTTGGTCATGTACTTGATGCGGTATTCCGAACGCAGCAGCTTGGTGACTTTGGAGTCGAACACCTGCCATGCGAACTGGCCCGGCTGCTTCAGTACTTCGCCGCCGTACTTGGCGTAGGTGAAAGAGTGGAAGTCATAACCTTCATCGACGAAACGTTTGCCTTCCGAGTTGATCAGCAGGCCGAAGATGTAGCTGTGTTTCTGGAACTGGTCGCCGACGCTGACATCGCCGAATTCCGGCGCGTAACGGTCCCAGCCGGTGGCATGGCAGCCTGACCAGTTACCGTAGGGCGCGGCGCCGATGTCGAGAGCCATCTTCAGGCCGTCGCCGACGTTGAAGCGCGTGCCGCGCACCTTTGCCAGTTCCCAGCCCGGGCCGAGGTAACGTGCACGCATTTCGGGGTTGGCTTCGAAGCCGCCGCAGGCCAGAACAACCGCCTTGGCTTTCATTTCGAAGGACTTGCCCTTTTGCCGCACCTGCACACCGCTGACCGTGGCGCCGTCATACAGCAGCTTGATTGCGCGGGTTTCGAAATGTACAGGGATACCGGCTTTTTTGACGGCCTTGTTCAGATATTCGACGAGTCCTGCCCCGCCGCCGTGGGCTTCGATCGGCATGTTGCCGAAAAATTTGCGCTTGCCGTCGACCACTGCCGACTGGCGACCCCAGTTCGGCACGAATTTCACGCCCTTTTCGCGCAGCCAGATCATCGTCGGCAGGCTCTCGTTGACCAGATACTCCGACAGATCGGGATCGGTGCGATAGGCAGTGAGCTGGTGGATCTTGTCGAGGAATTCCTCGCGGGTGTTGGTGCCGAAATCGGTCTCGGCGATTTCCTGTTCAGTGATGTCCGTGATTTTCAGCAGGTCTTCCACGGTTTCATAGGCGAAGCGCATCACGCCACCGGCGAAACGGCTGTTGCCGCCGCCTTCGTCTTCGGACGCGGCTTCGAGGATGGCGACTTTCGCGCCCTGGTCATGGGCCGACAGGGCGGCGCACATGGCGGCGTTGCCCTTGCCGACGACGATCACATCAAATTCGGACATTTTTGAGGCCTTTCAGTGTGCAGGTTTGGAACGGTGCGCAATTATCCTTCCCTCACACTCTTGAGTAAAATGAGATTATTGCAACAATTGTTCGCGTTTTTACATTAATCGGGCGATCACAAGACGGTGAGTAACCTTTATGAATATTGATACCCACGGTTTGCAGGCGTTTGCCCGCATTGCGGAACTCGGCAGCTTCCACCAGGCGGCGACGGCGCTGCATCTGTCGCAGTCGGCGCTGTCGCGACGGATCAGCCGGCTTGAGGAGGAACTCGGCGTACGACTGCTCGACCGCACCACGCGCAAGGTGCGCCTGACCGCCGTCGGGCGCGACTTCCTGCCGCAGGCGCGGCGGCTGATCGAGGAGCTGGAAAATTCGCTGGCCGGGCTGCGCGACATGGCCAAACGCGGCGCGGGACAGGTCACCGTGGCCTGCGTGCCGACGGCAGCGATGCATATGCTGCCGCCGGTGATCCGCGATTACAGCGAGAAACATCCCGACAACCGCATCCGTATCCTGGATGTGCATGCCAACGAGGTGCTGCAAGCCGTACTCGGCGGCGAGGCGGAGTTCGGTCTGACGCTGTCTGGCGTCGATGTGCAGGAGCTGGAGGTCGAAGCGCTGTTTGAGGACCCGTTTGTGCTGGCCTGTCACCGCGACCATGTGCTGGCGAAAAAGAAAACCGTGAAATGGTCCGATCTGGAGCAGCACCGCGTGATCACCGTCGGTCGCATGAGCGGCAACCGCGCGCTGCTCGACTTCGGCCTTCCGGGAAATCTGCCGCAGCAGCGCTGGACTTACGAGGTGCAGCACTCGTTCTGGACGGGGCTTGGCATGGTCGAAGCCGGCATCGGCGTGATTGCGGTGCCGGCGCTGGCGCTGTCAGGGCGGCGTAATCCGCAGCTGGTCAGCCGGCCGCTGCTGGAGCCGCGGCTGACGCGCACGGTGGCGGTAATCCGGCGCCGTGGCGTCACGCTGTCGCCAGCGACGCAGGAGTTTCTGGCGATGTTGAAAAAACGTTGGGGACAAACGTCTAGAAGGGACGCGCGTCTGCGCGCTTAGCTGCAGCAGCGTCCTCTGTTGCGAGGTTCAGCTTGCCGCTGAAGAAGGTCGCTGTTAGTCTCAAATGCAAGAATCAAAGCAACATAATCATCATATATAAACATCAGACGGTTCGTATCGGAGGAGTGAAATGACGGCATCAAGAACCAGCAAAAAAATGATGGGCTTTATTCTGGCGTCGGGAATGTTCATCGCGTTGTCGCATGTTGCTCTTGCGCAGCAGGCTGCCTATCCCTCGAGACCCATCCGTCTCATCGCCTCACAGTCCCCCGGCGGCGGTATTGACACCGTCGCACGCATTGTCGCGACCAAACTGGGTGAGGCGATCGGGCAGAACGTAATGGTGGACAACCGCGCTGGTGCCAACGGTTCACTCGCTGGAGAACTCACTGCCAAATCGCCGCCCGACGGTTACACGATGATGCTGGGCGCAGTGGGCAATCTGGCAGTGAACGGCTTTTTTACCAAGAACATGACCTATGATCCGCTGAAGGATCTGGCGCCGGTGACTCCGGCGGTTACCAGCGGGAACATCCTCGTGGTGCATCCTTCAGTGCCGGCGAAATCGCTGAAGGAATTCCTCGCAC